>Ga0007815_1000001_pt1 | contig 143786 bp, 123 predicted proteins | sample CryBogCBE02Aug09_FD_71212 | JGI IMG/M metagenome (GOLD analysis project Ga0007815, IMG submission 71212) | Freshwater microbial communities from Crystal Bog, Wisconsin, USA - CBE02Aug09 | ecosystem: Environmental > Aquatic > Freshwater > Lake | place: Crystal Bog, Wisconsin, USA | collected...
ACATGGTCTCCGATTGGCTGACTGGCTTTGGTGTTTATGGATCGATTTCTGACAACCAAAGCTCGATTAACTTGCCGAACTTGATCGGTCTCAACCCGAACCTACAAGTGTCGTCCAGCGCTGGCACTATGCCACTGCCGGGTCTGTCAAAAACAGACGCAAAGATCAGCTTGTATTATGAGCGCTCAGGCTTTAGTGCCGCTTGGTACGAAGGCTTCCGTTCACAATACGTCGGCAGCGTTGCAAACACCACCACCGGTGGCTACCCAACGTTGATCTATGTTGAACCGCAACATTGGGTGTCGGCGCAGATTGGCTATCAATTCCAATCGACCGCTCTCAAAGGTCTAGGCATTCGCTTTGAGGGTAACAACCTCAACAAGCCCGTCTACACCGAGTTGAAGTCATTGAACCCTGTGCAGACGAATACCACGAATGCGACTGGTTCAAACTATGCGTTCAAGGTGTTCTACCGCTATTAATCGGCTGACATCTGGATGATGACTCAAGCCTCGCAGTGGCAACACTGCGGGGCTTTTTTTATGTCAAGCTCGTCCAGTATGCGAATACTTTTAATGGCATTCGGTTAAGAATTAGGCGAAAATATCACCCTCAGGAGAGAGGCGATGATGCAAGCACGTGATCCATTAAAACTTGTGATTGTGGGCGGTGGCACTGCCGGCTGGATGACGGCTGCCGCGTTAGCTAAAGTGCTCAAGGGAAAGTACTCCATAACCTTGGTCGAGTCAGATGAAATCGGCACCATTGGTGTCGGTGAAGCTACGATTCCGATGATCAGTTTATTTAATCGTCTGCTGGAACTCGACGAAGATGAGTTTATGCGCAAGACACAAGCAACTTTTAAGCTTGGTATTGAATTTGTAAATTGGGGTCGACTTGGTGATCGATACATTCACGGCTTCGGGGTCATCGGTCAAGACAATTGGACAGTGGATTTTCATCAGTATTGGCTCAAACAATTTAAGGCCGGCAAAGCGAAGCCTTTGGAATACTATTCGATCAATACAGCCGCTTGTTATCAAAATAAATTTTGTAGACCCCGTCGCGATATCCCGAACTCTCCGCTCGGCGACGTTGCTTACGCTTTTCATTTTGACGCGGGTTTATACGCAAAGTTTTTGCGAGAGTTTAGTGAAGCACGTGGCGTAAAACGGGTTGAGGGAAAAATCGAGCAAGTGCATGTCGATCCCGTCACCGGTAATATCAATAGCGTGACGCTGCAGTCTAAGCAGACTATTGACGGCGATTTCTTTATTGACTGCTCGGGTTTTAGAGGCTTATTGATCGAAGAGGCTTTAAAGACCGGCTATGAAAAATGGGATCACTGGTTGCCGTGTGATCGCGCGCAAGCGGTTCCCTGCCAATCGGTCAGCCCACTAACACCCTACACGCGGTCAACCGCGCGGCAAGCGGGATGGCAATGGCGAATTCCTCTTCAGCATCGTATTGGCAATGGTCATGTCTATTGCAGTTCTCATATGAGCGACGACGAAGCGGCCAGTATTCTGCTGCAGAATCTAGACGGCGCTCCGCTTGCTGATCCGAGAGTTGTGAAATTTATGACGGGTCGTCGCAATAAGGCGTGGAATAAAAATGTGGTCTCGATTGGCTTATCAAGTGGCTTTTTAGAGCCGTTGGAGTCAACGAGCATACATTTGATTCAAATGGGCATTGGACATCTTTTGACCTATTTCCCAGCAACGCCAAACGATGTTGCGGAAAGTGAAGGTTACAACGCCGCCATGAAACAAGAATTTGAATGGGTTCGAGATTTTATTATTCTTCACTATAAAGCGACTGAGAGAACCGATACCGATTTTTGGAATTACGTTAGAAAGATGTCGATTCCGGATTCATTGATGCAGCGAATTGAGTTGTATAAAAACTACGGTCGCGTATTCAGGGAAGGAAATGAACTATTTGCTAAGCCCAGTTGGATACAAGTAATGCATGGTCAACGGGTAGAGGCAAAAAATTATCATCCGTTAACGGATTTGCTCACGGAAAAGGAAATTGCTGATTATTTAGACGAGGTCGCTGGGGTAATTGATCATTGCGTTGGTTTGATGCCAAGCCATGAAAAATTTATCGCTGAGCATTGTGCTGCAAACATGGTGAAATAAGGGGACGAGACGTGAAAATCAAGAAATTAATGATCGTTGTAAGTATGTTGTCGATCGCGCTGGTCGGTTGCGCATCCGGACCGCATGTCGCTCGTTTACAACTGGAATCCAATCCGGAAGGCGCTAAGATTTATGAAGATGGCAAGTTATTGGGAGAGGCTCCCATTGTTAAGCATTTCACCATTGAGCCTAATCAATCCGTCGTCGAAACTGCCACCTTTAAAGCAGTCTGGCCAAGCGGAGCGTCTGCCGAGAGTTTTTACCAACTGAGGAATGCAGATGACGTTATCGCCGTATTAGAACGGCCTAAAAATGCGCCTAATTTGCAGGCCGATAACGACTACGCCAAAAAGGTGCATGATTTGGCGGCAAAGCAGGCGGACATCTCCCGTGGAATTACGCAACGGGAATTGAGCTTAGCCTCGGAACGTTGTCGGGCGGAGCAAAATGGCTCGAGTAAGGCGATGCAGGACGACTGCACGCCCAAATAATGGGTCAAAAAAGCTTAAGCTCTGACGCTCCCAGCCGCTTTGTCCAGAACACGTCATTGTTCTGGACGGGGCGACATTAATTTATACATTTTTATTCATATATTCTACAAATTAAGCGTATAGTGCCTCCTCATAGGGGGACTCGTGATGAGCGAGACAACACGATCAACAGCGAAACCAACCTCAATGGACATCGCCTATTTGGCAGGGGTGTCTCAACCCACCGTTTCGCGTGCTTTGCGTGGATCACCGATGGTGCATCCGGAAACACGAAAGCGAATCGAACAAATCGCGAAAGAGCTCAATTATTCTGTCAATAAAAGTGCGGCGAGTTTGCGTCGCCAGGAATCCAATACACTGGCGCTATTGTTTTTCGAAGATTCAACCTCTGACGGATCGGACATCAATCCATTTTTCTTGGCGATGTTAGGGTCCATTACTCGCGCCTGTTCGAATCGCGGATACGACCTATTAGTGTCGTTTCAAAAACTAAGTGACGACTGGCAAGGGCGATATTTGGAGGCTAATCGAGCAGATGGGTTAATTTTATTAGGGTATGGCGATTATTTGGAATATCAACCCCATTTGAAACAACTTGCGGCTCAAGGCACGCCGTTCGTACGCTGGGGAAGCGTCAACACGGATGGCGTCGGTACAGTTTTAGGTTCAGACAATCGACACGGTGGGTATATCGCCACTGAGCATTTGATTAACAACGGACGCACACAAATTGCGTTTATAGGCACCGCCTCACGACATTACCCGGAATTTTTTGAACGATTTGAAGGGTATCGAAGCGCCCTAACTGACTTCCAAATTGAAACCAATCGCGATTATCAAATTGATGCATTGTCGAGTGAGCAAGATGGTTACGATGCGGTTCAATTAATTTTATCTAAACAAATCAAGATTGATGGAATTGTTGCGGCAAGCGATTTGATTGCAATTGGCGCCATGCGTGCCTTGCGAGAGTTTAATGTCACGGTTTCCAAAGACGTCTCTGTTGTCGGTTTCGACGACATTCCTGCAGCCAGTTTGACCCATCCACCGCTCACAACGGTTAGTCAAGAATTGCCAACAGCCGGCGCCGCGTTGGTCGATACCTTATTGGCACACATCGATGGTGAGATTGTTCAGTCGAGAACTTATCCAACGCACTTGGTCGTTCGCCAATCCAGTATTCCGTGATATTGAATAATTGAAATAAAGCAATTTCTCGATGCTTAAATCAATGTCTATATTTCCATTATCTCAACGCGAATGGAGCGGGTGGATAAAAAATTAAGCACAAGATTTGTATGCGATCCAAAAATAATAATAGATTTTAGACAAGCCGGACTTCAAGTGCGCAGACCAGCTTATCTAAAATATGAATTCATCTAACTGAATCTTACAAACTCAATTCCGACAGCCCAGGATGGTCCGCCGGTCGTATTCCTGGGGCATCCCAAAAATACTTACGGTCAGAAGACTGAATCGGCAAATCATTAATAGAAGCAATGCGTCTTTGCATATAGCCTAAAGCGTTAAACTCCCAATTCTCGTTGCCGTACGATCGAAACCATTGCCCGGAATCGTCATGCCATTCATAAGCAAAGCGCACGGCAATGCGATTGTCAGTAAACGCCCAGATCTCTTTGATGAGGCGATAATCCAACTCACGCGCCCACTTGCGTCGCAGAAAATCCGCGATTTGCTCACGTCCTTGAATGAACTCTGCGCGATTACGCCAGACGCTATCCGGCGAATACGCCATGGCAACTTTTTCCGGATCGCGACGATTCCAAGCATCTTCCGCAGCTCGTACTTTCGCCATTGCGGTTTCAAGAGTAAATGGCGGAACCGGTGGGCGCGCAGCTTCGCTCATAAATACACTCCTTAAATTAGACATTCTATAAAATTATGATCTTAATCCTAACTCGGTTACGGCTTTACTGATCATGGGAATAGTCAACATCGTACTCAAGACGGCCATTAATAGAAGAGCGGTAAAAGTCGATGAACTAATGATTCCGCGGTCGAGTAAAATATTCGAAAAAATGATCATGATGAGCGCCTTGGTTTGAAGTAGCCAACCCACCACAGACGCTTCTCCTTTGCGCCAGCCTAGCAATGAGCCAGCAAACCGAACCCCAATTAGTTTGCCAGCAATGGCGGCAAACAATAGTCCGAGTGCAAATAAAAATACAGCGCTACCCCCCATTGTCCATGAGGTCTTAAGCCCTGTGCTTAAGAAAAACACTGGCATGATCGTCATAAGAACGATGCGGCGCAACGAATCAAGCCAACGTTGATCAAAAAACTCAGCATCAATCACAACACCGGCGAGGAATGAGCCGACCATGAAATGCAAGCCACTCCAGTCGGCCGCCCATCCGCACAACGCCAGCCAAATAAAAATAACGTATCGTCGATCCGCCTCTGAGATACGCCGCAAACCGTGTCTAAATAGAAACGCAGCAACAACATAACCCGCTAAAAACAATACCTGATGCTGAATGCGCTCCCAATCCAACAAGATAAGCGCTAATACTCCCCAAATCGCCACATCATCGAAACTCGCATAGCGCAACACCCGTTGACCAAACGGCGTACGCAGGATTTTCAGCTTTTCTAAAAACAAAACCAAAATGGGCAGTGCCGTAACTGCGCAAGACATGCCCACGCCGAGTACGAATTGCCACGTAGAGCCATGGGGACCGATCCAACCCGGAGTTGTTAAAGCGATGAACGCTATGATGCTGCCAGTTACCAATGGAAAGATTAACGCACTTGCAGCGGTTATCCCGGCATCGCGACGATGTGCTTTAAGTAATTTGACATCAAGTTCAATACCGGCCGTTAGTACAAAGATCATCACTGCCCACCAGGCGATACCGTCGAGCGACTTTATAACGTCGACTCTGAAAATTGTCTCATATACGTCTGGAAACCAATTGCCCATCAATCCCGGACCCAAAATGATTCCAATGATGATTTGAACGACAACCAGTGGAGCGAAAAAATCGGTCTTGAAGACTCGCCAAACTAAGTAGGGGATCGTAAAAATGACGATCATTGACAACAAAAAAGTTTCAGCAGTTTTCATGGGGACCCTGATAAATGGCATCGGTCGGATAAACAACCCTGCCTGAACGTATAGGATATTATAATCCATCACCCTGAACCCTCATCAAAGAGGCTTAATTTAAGATGCCTATAAAGATACTGGATGGCGGCACTGGCCGAGAATTACAACGACTGGGGGCGCCCTTTCGCCAGCCCGAGTGGTCAGCTCTGGCATTGCTGGAAGCGCCCGAATATGTACTTGAATGTCATGGCAATTACATCAAATCGGGCGCTGATGTAATCACCACCAACAGTTATGCCGTCGTGCCATTTCACCTGGGTGAGGAGCGATTTAGTCGCCAGGGAAAACAACTGGCGCAACTGGCCGGAAAGTTGGCATTTGATGCAAAACAACATGCCCACCAGTCTGTGATGGTCGCGGGTTCCTTGCCACCCGTGATGGGCTCTTATCGCCCCGATCTCTTCGAGACGCAACAAGCTCAACGCATTCTACGCGTGCTCATTGATGCCCTCGAGCCATGGGTCGATATGTGGTTAGGCGAGACGTTGAGTTCGGTGGCTGAGGCGACGCTGTTCTTTTCACTACTCCCAAAAAATCGTCCCATTTGGGTATCGTTTACCATAGATGATCGATCGCCTCCGGAAAATCCCCGTTTGAGGTCGGGAGAATCCCTAGCGATGGCCTGTCGGTTGGCTCTGGACAATGGGGCAGAGGCATTACTCTTTAATTGTTCTCAGCCCGAAATAATGCTGGGAGCCGTAAAACAAACCAACGCCATCAGAGCGAATGCACCGCACAAATTTGAGATCGGGGTGTATGCAAATGCCTTTCCAATTCAAAATGGTGAAGAAGCCGCAAACGAACATTTGCATGATATCAGAGCGGATTTAACGCCACTCCGCTATGCGGAATTTGCTCAGAGTTGGGTAGACGCGGGCGCAACCATTATTGGTGGGTGCTGTGGAATCGGACCGGAGCACATTAAGGCGCTGTCGCAGCGGTTCTCTCTGTGATGGATTCAGATATTTTTAGTCAGCTTGCTCGATTCAAAGGACCCTTGGTATTTAATCCTTGGCGAGACGCAGATCCATTGGATGTTGTAAATAACCCCGCAACAGAGCGATTGAATCGCTTAAAAGCGCATTTTTCAATTAAACCCAAATTGCTGCTGTTGGGGGAAGCGCCGGGCTATCAGGGATGCCATTTTTCTGGCATTCCATTCACTAATGAGAAGCTCTTACTGAGTGGCTCAATACCAAGAATAGAGGTCCATGGCCGCATTACCAGTCGACGTTTGCCGTGGTCGGAGCCTTCAGCCACCATTGTCTGGAAAACGCTGTATGAGCTTAAGATCGCCGAGCAAACCGTACTGTGGAATACGTTTGCATGGCACCCACATAAGTCGGAGTCACTCTATTCCAATCGGACGCCAACGAGCGCAGAGTTGGAGGCAGGGCTTGGTGTATTAAAAGCGGTAATTGATTTTTTAAATCCGCAGCGAGTGGTGGCGGTTGGTAAAATTGCCGAGCGTACACTGATGTCTTTAGGCATTCACGTTGATGGAAGCGTTCGACACCCCGCAATGGGAGGAGCAAGTGCGTTTAATACTGGATTAAAAAAGCTCATCAAAATTCAACGATAGGTTTGGCGCTTATTTAACCCAGCCGATGCAAAATTAAAGTGATTGAGGTGTTTCTGATTTCATTGCTAAGGTTCCTCCGAGCGAAACCAGTGCTGAAATTGAGAGATAGACTCCGACCGCCTCAAGTCCGTACGTCTGTGCCAGATAAGTTCCCAACAACGGCGCAACCGAGGCTCCTAAAATTCCAGCCATGCTGAACGCCAACGAACTTCCAGTATAACGAACCACTGTGGGAAACAATTCGCCTAGCGTGGTTCCAATGGGGCCGTAAATGATGCCCATTAAAAATAGCCCAAGGCAGAGCGTTAGGCCGATCGAGTTGGCATTAGGTACAAACAACACTGAAAATACTAAACCAAATAGTACGATCAGGACGTTGCCAATAATGAGCGTATATTTACGATGACGCTCCGCATACCAGCCTCCAACCAATATGCCTGTTGCGAAAAAGAACATGCCGAGTAGCTGCAAGGACAGAATGAGCGGCTTCCCCAGTCCAAATTGGGTGGTGCTCCAATTTAAAATGAATACCGCCATTAAATAAAACAAAACGAAGTTTGCTAACGCAATGGCGATTCCCATTACGAGTGGCCATAAATGGTTTTTGACGATTTCGACGAATGGTACGTTGGAATGTGCGATGGTCGTACGCGCACTTTCAAAGACAGGCGTCTCCGATAGTTTAAGCCGCACATACAACCCCACTAAGACCAGAAACGCGCTGGCTAGAAATGGAATTCGCCAACCAAAGGCGAATACCTCGGAGTTGTCTAAATTTGCCGTAAGTAAATAGAAGGCCAGGCCGGAAAGCACAAATCCCACGGGTGCGCCAAGTTGCGGGAACATTCCGTATAGCGCGCGACGGTGAGGCGGGGCGTTTTCGATGGCCAACAGAACAGCGCCTCCCCATTCGCCACCTAATCCAATGCCTTGTCCGACGCGGCATAGTGCCAAAAGAGCAGGTGCCCATAGGCCAATGGCGTCGTAGCCAGGCAACAAGCCAATCACAAAGGTGGATAGACCCATGGTGAGCAACGCGGCAACTAACGTAGCCTTTCGGCCAATTCGATCGCCAAAATGCCCAAACAGCATAGATCCGACGGGTCTGGCTAAAAACGCCAAGGCGAAAGTCATGAACGATTTGAGTAGCCCAAGCGTCGGGTCAGAGCCTGGAAAAAATACTTTTGGGAAAATCAACACCGACGCGGTGGCGAAGATATAGAAATCGAAAAATTCGATCGTAGTTCCGATGAAGCTGGCGACCAAAACAGTAAGGGCAGAAGGTGATTTAACGGTGATCGTCGTCATTGAGAAAAGCCTCATTCCAGCCAGTCTTAAGCGTAAACGCTCGAAGACATAATTGCTACTGTTGAATGAGGCTGAGGCGCTTTACCGTTGTGGCGTGAGTACCAAGTTCAGAAATTCAGAGCGTGTTCTAGCGTCTTCCCGAAATGCCCCCAAAAGCTTACTGGTCACCATCGAGACGCCATGCTTGTGCACGCCGCGCGTGGTCATGCATTGGTGGCTCGCATCAATGACCACCCCGACGCCGCGAGGCTTGAGGACTTCATTGATGCAGCGCGCGATTTCGGCGGTTAATTTCTCTTGAACTTGAAAACGGCGTGCATACGCATCGACGACTCGGGCGAGCTTGCTGATGCCAACCACTTTGTTGCTCGGCAAATAGCCTACGTGGGCACGACCGATGATGGGGGCCATGTGGTGCTCACAATGGCTCTCAAAGTGAATGTCGCGCAAAACCACCATTTCGTCGTAACCGGCCACCTCCTCGAACGTCCGCTTGAGGTAGGCAGACGGATCCACTTGATAGCCCGAAAACCAGTCCCGGTAGGCCCGCGCCACGCGCCCTGGGGTATCTCTCAACCCCTCGCGGCTCGGATCATCTCCAGACCACAATAAAAGCGTTTTGACGGCCTCTTCAGCTTGCTTTTCGGTAACACGGCGGCGACTGGGCTTAGGGGTTGGCATCGTTAATCCTCAAAGTGTCCGAGTATTGTACAGATAAAATTAACAAATTAAAGATTTGTAAACCATTTGCACAATCATTGAGGTCAGTATATACTGCTTGAACAGTATTTGCCTAGGCAGCTAATTAAACGATCTCACGATGTCTCATTATCAACCCGACACCTACGTTGCGCGAGAAAGCATTGGATATTTGATGCGACGCAGCGCTACGCTCATGAGAAATCAGATTGAGTCCGTATTTGAAGGCCATGGCTTAACGTTTATGCAATGGGTCAGCCTGCTCATCATTCGTGATGGCTTGGCGCTCAATTGCGCCGAATTATCGCGTGAATTGGGGTACGACTCCGGCGCGTTGACTCGTTTGGTTGACCAATTGGAAAGCCGAGGCTTGGTTCGGCGCGAACGCCGCGAGGACGATCGGCGTCAGATGAAATTGAGCCTAACCCCCTTGGGCATGAGCTCCTTAGAGGAACTCATGCCATTGGTGGTTGGGGTAATAAATCGCAGTACGGAGCCGCTGTCTGCGCAAGAACTCAACCAACTGACCACTATGCTGTCCAAGCTGGTCGCTCACATGGAACACATGCCTCACTGGGGAAAAGCCTAATATGCGCTTCACATGTCAACGTAGACTATCGATTTCAATGGCGCTGATTTTAGGCGCGTGCACGCTTCCCGCTCAGTTGCCCAACACGCGAACTGCGATGAGCGCGGCAGATCTTCACATTAAAACGGAATCCTCAATAGTGGTTTCGGATTCGTGGTGGACACTTTATAACGAACCTCAGCTTGATGCTTTGGTGAATGAAGCTCTACAGGCCAATCCGAAGCTTGAAATTCTGTTGGAGAACGTTCACGCCGCGCGGGCCATGGAAGGCCTAGAGACGGGGGGCTTAAAGCCTTCAATCGGAGTTGACGTTAATTCCCAGCGTGACCGATTCAGTGAGTTTTACATTTATCCGCCACCCTATGGCGGAAGTGTATTTTGGAATTCAACCGCAGCGATTGGCGCCGGTTGGTCGCCCGATTTATTTGGATTGCAACGCGCTAAAGTGAACGCTGCAGCAAAACAAGCAGTATCCCTTGAATATCGCTATCGCTCCGCTAAAACAGTATTGGTTTCGGGATTAGTAATACAGCTTTTAGAACTGGATAATGTCGAGCAATCCAAACAGCTTGTCAAAAGCAGCATGCAGTTGCTCGATGACAAAATCAATTTGATGAAAAAGCGTGAGCGCGCTGGGTTAGATAACACCAGTACGTTGATAGAATTAGATTCAGCGCGGCAAGGGTGGAGCGTTCGACTTAATGAGTTGGAAAGCGCAGAACAAAAATTGCGCCACGGCATTGCGATCATGTTGGGTCGAAACCCGAACGATGCCGCTACTATTAACATTAAGCTTAATGATCGCTTAATGCCATCTCTTCCAACCGAACTTTCGGCTGACCTGTTGTTGCGACGCGCTGATTTAAAAGCCGCCCGAGCACAGATCGAAAGCAACGAATTTAAAAAGCAAGCTTCAAAAGCGGCGTTTTATCCAAACATTAATTTAACTGCATTGGCGGGATATCAATCGCTGAGCCTGCAGCATTTTTTGACCGCGCCAGCGCGCACGTTAGGATTCGGCCCAGACATTTCGCTACCGTTATACGATGCAGGTCGATTGAATTTTGCCTACCTCGCTTCGCACAGCGAACTCAATCTAGCCATCGCTGAGTACAACGAAACCGTATTAAATGCTTTAAAAGACGTTGCCGATGATATTCACGATCTTAAAAAACTAGAGGCACAGGTGAATTTAACAGATGCTCAGCTGAAGGACGCAGAGCAACTGTTAAATCAGTACCGACATCGTGAGGCGCAAGGGCTCATTAGCCATATGCCAGTCCTAGATGCGCAAATGGCATTTAATCGTGCTCAATGGGAAGCTCTATCGGCAAAAACCCAGTTGGCTCAACAGAAAGTTTCTTTACTCGTCGCTCTGGGCGGACCGCCCGAGTCTTTACTTCATTCACATCCTGAGGTCGTACCGTGAACGACAATAGCAATGATTCATCGCGAAATAAGCTCATTCGAATTTTTTTAGGGGCTGTTTTCACTGCTGGCTTAATATGGTTTAGCTATTACCTGTTGGTCAGCCGTTGGCACCAAGACACGGATGATGCGTACGTCGCTGGTGATGTATTTACGATCACCAGTGAAGTTGGCGGAACCGTGCATAAAGTAAATGTCGATGACACGGAGTCTGTACGAGCTGGTCAAGTGCTCGTGGAATTAGATTCCCGCGACAGCGATCTTGAAGTCGCAAGCGCGGAAGCCATGCTGGCTCGAGCGGTGCGCAATGTACGCTCGTTGCAAGAACAGTCCCGAGCGGCTACGGATGAAGTGGCGCTCAGGCAAGTAGAGCTTGCTCGATTGGAGCAGGACTACAATCGACGTCAGCCACTCAAGAGTGACGGCGCTGTTGCGAGTGAAGAGCTGGCGCATCTCACCCAAGGCGTTGAGAGTGCGCGCAAAGTCTTGGCCGCAGCCGAGGCAAAGGCGGCGTCGTTAAAAGTGGTTGCCAATGGTAATCTTGTAACGCATCCCGAAGTGGAGCAAGCGATTGCTCATCTGAAGGCCGCGGGCTTAGCATCCGATCGCAGTCGAATCGTGGCTCCGGTGGATGGCGTCGTGGCCAAGCGATCCGTGCACGTCGGTTCGCGACTCATGCCCGGTGCGCCGTTAATGGCAGTGGTTCCGCTCAATCAAGTGTGGATTGACGCTAATTTTCGTGAAGTCGATCTGCGTGATGTCCATATCGGTCAACCAGCGACGGTGGTGGCGGATTTATATGGCAATAATGTTGTTTACCACGGCAAAGTTGCGGGACTATCCGCAGGAACTGGGAGTGCGTTCTCATTATTGCCCGCTCAAAATGCCTCCGGAAATTGGATTAAAATCGTTCAACGCTTGCCGGTACGTATTCTTATCGATGCGGACGATTTAAAGGCGCATCCCCTCAGAATTGGACTGTCCACCCGAGTCTCCGTTGATGTTCATGATCAAAGTGGGCCATTGGTGACAGAAAACGCGCGTCTGGGTATTCCTCAGCCCGAAGCCGCATCGTCGTCCGCTGCGAAGTGGGATGCGCGCATTCAGGCAATTATTGCTGCTAATCAAATCGTGTCCGCGAAAAAATGAGTGAATCCTCAGCGCCGCTGACCCTCGGTGGGTTGGTCTCTACCGAACGAACCATTGCCGCCGTTGCTGTGGCGATGGGTACGTTCATGCAGGTGCTGGATACAACCATTGCCAATGTCTCCATTCCGACCATTGCTGGGGATTTGGGGGTCAGCGCCGACCAAGGGACTTGGGTCATTACGTCTTTCGCAGTCTCCAATGGCATAGCTGTGCCACTTACCGGTTGGTTTATGGCCCGATTTGGATTGGTGCGAACATACGTAGCGGCGTTAGCGTTATTTACGTTGGCATCGTTTTTATGCGGCGTCGCTTGGAGTTTGCCGTCACTCATTTTGTTTAGGGTCTTGCAAGGATTCTTTTCAGGCCCACTGGTGCCTGGGTCACAGGCGCTGTTGCTCAATATATTTCCTCCCAATAAACGCGCCACGGCGCTGGCGGTCTGGTCTATTACAACCTTGGTGGCACCGATTGTGGGGCCAATATTAGGTGGATACATCTCAGATAATTATAGCTGGCCATGGATCTTCTTAATTAACTTGCCCATTGGAATCATTAGCGCCAGCCTTTGCTATGTTTATTTAGGAAAACGCGATGTTCCACCGAAGAAGATACCGGTGGACGTCATCGGCATTAGCCTGTTAATCGTGTGGGTTGGTGCTTTACAAATCCTATTGGATAAAGGCAAGGATGCCGATTGGTTTAATTCGACTGAAATTGTAATTTTAGCGGTTATTGCCTTTATTGGTTTCGGCATATTTATGATTTGGGAGTTATTTGAGAAGCATCCCATTATTGACTTCAGTGTCATGAAAAGTCGAAACTTTGTGCTTGGAATGTTGGTTAATTCTTTAGGGTATGCGCTGTTTTTCGCAAACCTTTTGTTATTCCCATTATGGCTGCAAACCAACTTAAATTACACCGCAACCTGGGCGGGGTTTGTGGCAATGCCGTCGGGCATCGTGGCGGTGCTGTTAACGCCTTTTGTAGGGAAAATGCTGGGTAAAAGTGACGCTCGAATTTTTGCAGCCATTAGTTTGGCGTGCTTTGGGCTGTCATTTTTTATGCGGGCAAATTTGACAACTCAGGCAAGCCTGATTGATTTCGTGATGCCGGCGTTGGTGCAAGGCGCGGGCATGGCGATGTTTTTTATGTCGACGGTCACGATCATGCTGTATGGCCTCGATCATCACAAAATTCCGCAGGCATCGGGGTTATCTAATTTTGTGCGCATCACCGCGGGAAGCTTCGCGGCGTCGGTGGTGACGTCATTTTGGGATAATCATGCTGCCTTTCATCAGACGCGATTAGTAGAGCGAACAGACAGCGGCAATCCCTTACTGAGTTATACCTTAGATTCGATGCGCGAGGTGGGTCTTCAAATCAATCAGGCGTGGGGATTGATTGCGCGAACGGTGCGAGTAGAGGCCTACGCTAAATCCGCATTTGATTTTTATTGGATATCGGGCTGGCTGGCTTTCGCTTTGATCATCTTATTATGGTTTGCCCGTTCCACGAAAGGCGCGTCCACTGGACCGGTGGCTGCCGATTAGGTTTTCTTCATCAGCTTTCAATTAAAGACTGAAAATAAAACGATCGCCGCGTTGGATCTTATTGGGACAAATAGCGTATTCCAAAATACATCGATCGTCGTGGCGCTGGTTCTAAATTTCCGCCGAATAAAAATACGCGAGAATAATAAACTTGATCACTCAAGTTTGTGACTCCCAGTTCCCAGTGCCAATGCGCGTTGAGAGAACCGCTGGCGGTTAGATCCAATACGGTGTAGGCCGGAATTTTGGCGGGCGTTGATCCGGCTACGACATTGGAGTCTTGGAAAAATTGGGCGCCTAGGTGAGTAAACCCCAGTTTGGCACTTAAACGATGTGGATCGCCAACTGTGAGCGATGATTTGAGTAATACTTTTGGTGCGTAGGCGGGAGTCTTTCCAATTTGACCCGCAATGGAGCTTTCCGTGAATCGGGCATTCAAAAGAGTGAGTGCCTGTGACCATTCTACTGGCAGTGCGTTAAGCGATTGAGAAAATAGTCGCGAGAGGTTCACCGACGACTCGCTTTCGAAGCCATAGCTTTCAGTATTGCCCGTGTTGACGTCAATGACCTGAGTTTGAGTTAAATGTTGAGACTCAATTCTATTGTTGGCTTTAACATCAAAAAGTCCAACATCGTAATAGAGGCCATCTTTGGGCCAGCCGTGAACGCCAAGTTCAGTATTTAAATAGTGCGTGGGTTCTGGATGGTTTTGAGGGCTCAGATTACTGGTGGGACTCGAAATGTCGAGGTATCGAATGGGCCGAAAACCTTGAGAAATATTTAAATAAGTTTCGTTGCCTTTGCCGAAGTCGTTGCCCAATCCTAATCCGAATAGCGGTATTGTGCTTTGCCGAGAAACTTCACCCAAGGTTGGGTGAGTGGCAACCGTTTGGTCAGCCGAGACCTGCTCATGATCAATTCGCGCCGAAACGAGTGCGTGGAAGCGCTTAAACCGAAATACGTTTTCGGCAAATATTGCTTCGTAATCCGTTTTTCGATGGTCTTGATAGGTGGTTACGCCCGATTGACCATACGAACTCGGTGTGACTGAATCGTTGCTTTTAGCGTTGATCTGATAAGGACTAGTGGAATGAAAATAACTGTAGCCTATGGAAAGTGCATCGCCATGTCCGTAGCGCCAAACCGCGCGGCCATCCAATCCTTCTCCGTTAAATTGTTGAATATTGAGCGACGCACTTTGGGGTGTTGGTTGGAAATTAGTGTAACTTAATGAGCGAGTTATCAGATTTGAATACTGCTGATAAATCTTTTGCTCCAAATGCAGTCGATCATTCAACTGCGAGTCAATCTGAACGATCCACTGGTCGCGCTCCATCCACAAATGGTCATTGGGGGTGGTTGATTGATTCGAATTGGCAACAAATTGCGAATAGGACATTAATCCCGCTAAGCCACTGTCGGTGCGGTAAAGATGTCCAATAAATTTAATTTGTGTGCGATCGTTAATCGCCTGACGCCATTGGACATTTGCCGTGTCAACTTGATAATCGCCGTTGTCTCGAAACCCAGATGCTTGTCGATGCCCGGCGTTGAGATCAAATTCGCCAAGCGAATTATTTATTATGCCATTGATAAAACCTGAATATAACCCTTGATTGCCCAAAACTTGCTCGGATGACAATTCGGATGGCTGAGGTTTCGAAAATTGTGAAACAAAGTTCAATACGGGGGCAGCTTCAGGTCCGTACAGCAATCCACTGCCGCCGCGTATCATCTCAATGCGGCTGACCGTTTGACTGAAGGGCTGGTAATAAATTGTTGGAAAACCGATAAAATCCATTTCCATCGGTAAGCCATCTTCAAGCATCAATACATACTCGGATTCTTGTGGGTTGCCGATTCCTCGATAGGAGACGTTGAGCTCGGTTGGGTTTTGCTGTTCGGCGAGGTTTAAGCTGGGCAATCGATCAAACAGCTCACGCCAAGAATTGTCGATGACCGGAGGGGAAAGACTTAAATCTTCAACAGACGTTCGACGTGTCACCGTGATCCGATTGGCATCCACTTCAGGTAGGCTGTGCTCAAATCGTGTCTTGCGGTTGTATTCCCAAGGTTTGTCATCGGATGTGCGAACGCCCTCGACGATGACGGGGTCGGAGGTCGATTCGGAAACGCTCAACGCATCACCGACAGCAGTGCTGCTGATTACGGACAGAACCGCGGCCGCGAGTCGCCAATTGATTTTATTGTTTGCCATTGCCTAATGCGCCCCATTTTTTCATTGCGTAGCGAGCATTGTAATGCTTTTGATGGCGCACGACGAACGGCGCTCATAAAAAAGTCCCCTAAGACCGGACGTCGTAGGGGGCTTTCATCCAAAAATTTAGATTAATTGCTGAACTTCAGGATGGCTTCCATGGCGACTGAGGAATTGCCGTTTGCAAGATCTACGTATTGCCCGTTGACCATCTTTGAAGAGTTAATAAAGGTGGGTCCATTGGAATAGTCGTGGCGCATTTCTAAGCGCAAGTCCAAGAACTTGGTCGCTGAATACCCTAAGGTAAAGGTCACTTCTTTCCACATCTGGGCGGTACCGGTTCGATAGCCATCAATATCATCTAAGTATTCGGCACGCATTGAGGTGTGCCATTGATCCGTGAATTGATAGTTAAAATATCCCGCCAAGCCGTGCCATTGGGCCGAATTGGTGTTGGTGGACGTCATACCGCTGCCCGCCAGCGCCGTTTGGCTGCCCCAGTCTCCGTTGAGCTGAATTGTCGCCGCGTCTGACAGAGTCCAAGTGGCCACAACGTCGATAAGGCTTCGGGTACCGATTTTGCCCATATCCGTAAGCCCACCAATGCGAGCATCGCCCACATAGCTTTGTGCGGTGACATTAAATTGTTTGGATGGCGTGTAGGCGAGCGCCGCTTCCAAGGTTTTGCCCCCAGTGGTCGGTCTTAAATCATCCCATCCGTTGTTGACGCCCAAAATGATGTTGAGCGTATCGGAAGCGGCATAAGTCGTTCTCACGCCCGTATGAGCGAACGGAATGGCGTAGCCAAACAGGATGGATCTGGAGTAGTTTGAGTCGGTTCGAGGGTCAATGGTTTCGGCGCCAGCCAGCGTGACAAAACGTCCCGCGATGGTGGTCCAAGAGCCACTGGCGTATTGAACGAAGGCCTGAGGAAAATCGAAGTGATTGTTGGCTCCCGGATTGGTGGGAAAGGGCGCGAATACATCCGCGTCTTTTCCCGCGATCAAATTGACCGCATAGCCCCAACCTTCCTTCGGTTGATGAGCCACGTTGAGTGCAACTTGGTTCAGGGTAAAGCCATTAGTATTGTCAAACACGCGGATCGCGCCACCATTTGCAAACAGGGGGTCGCTGTTAAAGCTCGTATAAGAGGCCTCGACGTAGCCTTGAATGGACGTGTCTGGAGTCTCTGCGGCTGCCGCCGCGTCGTCAGCCCATGCGGACTGACAGCTTAGAGCCGTGGTTAGGGCCAAAACGGCTGTAACTTTATGATTTTTATAAAAAAACATATAAATCCTTTATGAAAATCTGATGCTCATCTTGAGCTGAGCCATCAGTTTAATGACTTTGTCATCAAAAGGTGTTGTTTTTTAGCCGCAAAGCAGCAATTTTTACCACAGAAGCCCCTCGGTCAGCGACCGAGGGGCATTCGGCGACTATTCGACGTGCTCGCCGTGCAGGCTGACGTCCAAGCCCATGCGCTCATCTTCTTCGCTGACGCGCAAACCGATCGTCATATCGATGATTTTCAACAAGACGTAACTGACAACACCGCTGTAGATCAACGTGCACGCCACCCCAATGGCTTGGGCGGCGAGAGACGCGTCTTGCCCTGAAATCTCTTTGTTGGCAAAAACGCCAGTCAATAATGCACCCAGGATGCCGCCCACACAGTGCACACCAAAGGCATCTAATGAATCGTCGTAGCCCAAAGCATGCTTGAGGCTGGTGGCTGAGAAATAGCAAACGACGCCGGCTGCAAGGCCAATGATCATGGAACCGCTGGGATCCACAAAACCAGAAGCGGGGGTAATGGCCACCAATCCTGCAACCGCGCCTGAGGCGATGCCGAGTACGGATGGCTTGCCTTTTAAAATCCACTCAATAAACATCCAGCCCAATGCCGCAGCCGCGGTGGCCAGTTGAGTCACCATCATCGCCATGCCGGCGCGCCCGTCGGCAGCCACGGCCGAACCGGCGTTGAATCCAAACCAACCCACCCACAACATCGATGCACCAATCATGGTCAACGCCAGGTTGTGTGGGGCCATGAATTCACGGCCATATCCAATTCGCTTGCCCAACACCAATGCACAGACCAACGCCGCAATACCCGCATTGATGTGAACCACGGTGCCGCCGGCATAATCCAATACGCCCATGGTGGCAAGCCAGCCCGAGGGTTCCCACACCCAGTGAGCCACGGGAGCGTAAACGACCACCGACCAAACCGCCATAAATATGAGCATGGCCGAGAACTTCATTCGCTCTGCAAACGCGCCACAAATTAATGCTGGTGTGATGATCGCAAAGGTCATTTGAAACATGGCATAGACGCTTTCCGGAATCGTCAGAGCCAAATGCGAAACCGTTAATTGCGGTGTTTTAGCATCAAACACAAAGCGCATTCCATGCATAAACAGCCGACTCAATCCACCAAGATATGGCGTTGATCCCGGTGTAAATGCCAGTGAATAACCCACGGCCCACCACAGCACGCTGACCACGCAAGTGATCGCAAAGCTTTGCATAATGGTGGCCAGCAAGTTCTTTTTGCGAACCATGCCCGCATAGAATAACGCCAAGCCTGGGATGGTCATAAACAACACCAAGCCAGAAGAGGTCAGCATCCAAGCCGTATCGCCGCTGCTAATTTTATCGGCGGTGACGAGTTGAGGCTCGGTTGGGGCTGCCGCAGCAGGTTCGGCCGCTGATGTCGCCGCAGCATTCTCTGCCGGCGCCGCTATTTGCGGTTCGGCTTTGGTGGGTGCTTCGTCCGCATAGGCTGCAAATGACGTTAACCCGACGACCCAGGACAAGGCCAAGATTGTGATTACAGAAATTTTCTTCATGTTGGATTCCTTAAATGGCTGCGGTGTCTTTTTCTCCGGTTCGGATGCGAACCGCAGACTCAAGATCCCAGATAAATACTTTGCCGTCACCGATCGAGCCTGTGCGGGCCGCCGCGACAATTGTCTCGCTGACGCGCTCCGCGAGCTCTGCTTTGACCGCAACCTCGACTTTGAGCTTGGCAACAAATTCAACTTTGTACTCCGCGCCACGGTAAATTTCCTTATGACCTTTCTGGCGGCCAAAGCCTCGAATTTCCGTCACCGATAACCCAGAGACGCCGACGTCGTTTAAGGCTTCTCGGACCTCATCTAACTTATGGGGCTTGATAAACGCTGTGATGTATTTCACGCCAGATCCTTTTGGTTAATCTCAGAGGAGAGTTCCAGTGGGACATTGCAAAGCACATGCCACGCCCATTCGGGTGAAGCCTTGACTGGACTGTAAATAGAATAAAACTCAATAATTTCAGATATTTATTCTCCCCAAGGCGTCGAATCAGGACTCCAAAATAATGATGCGCGTGAGCGTAACTCCGCCATCTTTTAAATTTTCTGTGCTGTTTTGGTGCGCCTGCGCGCTCACACGGTAAATGCTGGTGCAAACCGATTATTCAATAACCCCTCCGTTGAATGCGAATCCGAAGGAGTTGTCGTCAAGGCGGCCCACGCGTAGGCAGGATTAAAGGAACTTTAAGTGGACTGTGTTACTCTTAACGCTATGAAATAAAAGAAAATATTGTCTTTTGGCGATGATCTGGGCGTAAATACTGTGGTTGGACACTGAGGAGTGGATTGAATGATGCGACAACAATTAAAACACGTGGTCACGGCCATGTTGTGTATCGCAAGTGTATTTGTAAGCCTCAGTGCTCAAGCAGCATTGGGAGGCAATCGAGAATCGATTGCCATTGATCATCAAGCCCTAGCGATGAAATCGACAACCGTAACCTCCGGATCGGGTTACCAAATTCATGAATTGCAGCATCCAAATGGGGCCTCGGTGAAAGAATTTGTGTCGCCTCAGGGAAAGGTGTTCGCCGTTCATTGGGAAGGCAGTGCGCCTGCTAATTTGTCGCAAATTTTAGGCGATCACTATGCGGAATATTTGAGCGCATTAAAAAATACGCCCCATAGCCATCATTTGGTTCAGATCAAGCAGGATAATCTGGTTGTGACGCATATTCAGTATTTGCGCAATTTTTCGGGTAATGCTTATGTGCCCAGCCTAGTGCCGGCAAGCGTTGATCCTACCCAACTGAATTAATAGTGAAGGCCATTAAGATGAATACAAAACGCGCTACGCAAATTGTGCTGGCTCTAGTTGCTTTAATAAGCCTCGCTGCTTGTGGAGGAAGCTCTTCCTCAACGCCAGCGACCAACAAGGCCCCCACAGGCTCGACGCCGTTGCCGGTCATCATTGACGCCGGACCAGCCTCATTGGTTGCCGCTAATCAAGGTACTGCAAACTTGGTCTACGCCACCATTACGATCTGCACGCCCGGCAGCACCACCGCTTGTCAGACGATTGATCACATACAAATTGACACGGGCAGTACGGGTTTGCGTTTATTGGCGCCAGCGCTCAACGGCACCGTTACGCCTACGGCCGTCTTGGATTCATCCAATAACCCTATAGGCGAGTGTGCTGTATTTGCTGATGGTCACACCTGGGGCTCGGTAGCGCTCGTGGATGTGCAGTTGGGCGGGAGCACCTTAGCGAAGGTGCCCGTCAACATCATTGGCGCCAGCTCCGTGGGGTCCGACCCTTCGGCGTGTTCAACTGGTAATGGTCCAGCTGAGCAAACGATATCGGCGTTTGGTGCTAATGGCATCATGGGCATCGGCAATTATATTCAGGACTGCGGTCTTGCCTGTTCAGTGCAGTCCAGCAATGGTCAATATTTTAGTTGCCCATCTGGCACCAATTGCGTGTCGGCGGCGATCCCCTTGTTGAGTCAAGTAACCAATCCAGCTTCCTTGGTTCCCGTTGACAATAATGGCGTAACGCTGTCGTTTCCATCGGTGGCCTCGCCAGGCGCGGTATCCGTTACGGGAACCTTGTATTTTGGTGTCAACACCGAAACCAGCAACTCCAGTGCCGCAAACTATAATGCATTGGGTTCCGCAAAGATTTTGCAACTCAATCCAAAAACGGGATATTTGACTGCCACCTACAATGGCACGACCTTGCCGTCGGCGTTCATTGATTCTGGTTCAAACGGCTATTATTTTGACGACAGTTCTATTCCACAGTGTTCAGGCAGCACCTATTATTGCCCAACGACCGCCGTTACCAAGAGCTTTACGCTGACCGGATATAACAATGTCAGCAGTACCGCGAGCTTAACAGTTGAAAATGCGATCACGATAACCAACGCGAAAATTGGCGGATCATACTTGGCCGTTTTCCCAACACTGGGCGGCACAATCAGTGGCGCTGCAAATGCCACTTCGGGTATGTTTGATATGGGATTACCGTTTTTCCTAGGTAAAAAAGTGTACGTGATTTTTGAAAACGCTACCGTTGGTGGAGTTCAAGGGCCCGCGGTTGCATTTTAAGAAGGTGCGTCAATGAATCGATGGCTGGTTGCATGCGTTATCAGTGTCGCTTTCGGCGTAGCTCAAACTGGCGAGTGCAAATCACCGCACTCGCCGTCAAAGCGGCATCATGCAATCCAGCATCATCAAAAAAGCCATGGCCATAAACACTCAGTCAAAAAGACTGCGCCGAATTCAAAAGTGACTCACTCTGCGTATCAAGAAGCTCATTCTGCTCAAACAACGGAATCAACTTCGTCTTCCCCGCAATAAATTAATGATGTAAATATTGCGGGTAGATTCGATTCCAAAAATCACAATGGTGAATTTGATAAGCAGACCGCTGGCCCAAATGCTGGGGATTTAAATCCATCACGAATTGCTCTTGAGCGAATGATGGCCAGTCCATAAGGCCATTATCCTGCGGCCGGCCGGTGCGCATAAACGCACCCCAGTACCGCAACATGACGTCCGATAATTTCTGCGACTCGGGTGACAAATCGGGCCCGTCTAGACGACTATTGTGAGAGATGTGCGGAAATAAGTAGGGTAATTCGCCCGCATGTACCGCACCCAACTTGAAAGGCTCAGGAGTCATTTGAGGCGGACCATTACGGTCTGTAAATTCATATTCAAATACAGTTGTGTATTTAGACAAGACCGCAGCCGTTGAAAGCATCAAGCATTGTGAGAGCACGCCCGGCGGCATGTAATCGGACTCCAATCGACCCAAGCGCTGCTGAGGGGTTAATGACAGATAGTCTTTGTCGGTAGCGTATTCAGTCAAAATGGCGTCGGTGTGATCGCCGTACACGGCTTCCGCAGCACTATGAAAGTGAGTGTCATCAATCACCTGCCCACTCGCCACTTGATAGCCGACGTACAGTGTGTATTCGTCTTGGTTGCCGCCGTTTAAAACAGGGACGGTTACAAAATTACCCGAACGAAAGCGTTCACTAGGGGCCTGTGGCAAAAATGCCGATCCAACACCGGGAATAAAACTATACGGGTTCTGAGAAGTCATCTCGCTTTGAACAGCCAATATTTTTTTAATGGGTTGGCGCTTAGCGCAGGCTAAATCATGTGCGCGACAACCCAACCGAACTGCGAAGTCCAACCCGTTTGCATTGAGCTGCGATTGAGTCGGAAGTGGATTGAGGCAGGCGCCACTTTGAACAATGGCTTTGGCGAAGGTGTGCTCATCGTTCATAGGCGAGGCGAGGTGTAGGCATACGCTCACCGCACCGGCGGATTCACCGGCGATCGTAATATTATTGGGGTCACCTCCAAGGCGGCTTATATTGCGCTTGACCCAATCGAGGGTTTTACGTTGGTCCAATAAGCCAACACTAGAAGACGTGGCTGGGTTTAAATCGGGATGACTTAAAAAGCCCAGCGCACCAACCCGATAATTGCCCGCGACAATAATGGCGTTGGTGTGGGAGGCTAACCAATCGAGGCGATACAAATTAGCGGAGCCGCCAACATAAGCGCCACCATAGAACCAGACCATCACGGGGCGATTTTTCTCAGTGCTGTTGTTGAGGGCAATATTCAGATATAAACAATCTTCATCTAAGCTCTCGTCGGTTTGATGGAATCGTGCCGACTGCGGGCACGCGGAGCGCCAATGATCCGCTCGGAGTGGCTTACGCCACGCCGTGACGTCCAAGGGGGGTTCAAAGCGCAAATCACCAACCGGAGGTTTCGCAAAGGGGATTCCGCGATATTCGACGACGCCATCGTGTTCAAATCCCTTGATCATTCCGTTCTCGGACAAAAATGAAGGGGTCGATCCAAAGCTCACCGAGCTGATCAATAACGCGATGATTAGAATTAATCGCCTAAATAGAAGGTGCCTGTGCCCCATAAAATATGCCCCCGTACAGGTTAGTGTTTAATTTGATAATGCTCTTGAACACGCTCATGCAGCAAATTTAAAGGAAGCACGCCATCTTTGAGTATGACGTCATGAAACTCTCGAATGTCAAAGGCATCGCCTTGAGCCTTTTGTACGTCATTCTTTAAACGCACAATTTCTAATTGACCCAACTTATAAGCCAAAGCCTGCCCTGGCCAGCTGATATACCGATCTATTTCAAAATAAGAATTTTCGGGTGCATGAACTTTGAAATACTCAACGGCCTGCTCACGTGTCCAACCCATAGAATGAATGCCTGTGTCCATCACGAGGCGCACCGCGCGAAAACGCTCCGAACTCAATTGGCCATAACGGCTAATCGGGTCTTGATACAGTCCCAATTGAGAGCCCAAAGACTCCGAGTAGAGCGCCCAACCTTCAACATAGGCGCTGTTATCGTAATAGCGTCTAAATTCTGGCAATTCACCCAAGTTGTGCGCTAAACCGATCTGAAATATATGGCCAGGCAGCGCTTCATGCAAAACCAACGCCTCCTGATCGAAACGCACTTGCTTGTCTGGCTCGAACGTATTGAGATTGAACCATCCCGGTGCGCTCCCGTCCGCTGCGGCAGGCTGTGCGTTTGTGGCCGTTGCCGATTCGCGATCGCTCGGAATCGGCCGCACTCCAAACAAGATTCGTGGAATAGTTTTGAACAAATTTGGCAATTGCGGCTCAATTCGCTTCGCGATGTCTCGAGCGTTTGTGAGCATTTCTTCGCGCGAATTAAAGCGGAGTTTAGGATCATTTTGCAATAAGTCACCAAATTCCGTCAGGCTGCCCTGAAAGCCGGTTTGCTGGGCGATCTTCAGCATCTCCGATTCAATGCGAGTCACTTCCTGCTCGCCAATTTTATGAATTTCTGCCGGCGAAATATTGGTAGTTGTTAGTCTATTGATCATCACCCGATAAGCCGCGTCGCCCTGCGGGATAGAGGACAGTCCGATGGTGGGTCGAGCGTGGGCTCGATATGGACCATTGATGAAGTCGCGATACTTTTTCCATGCCGGGATGAATTGTTGGTTATACGAATTAATTGCCGCCGTTGAGAGTCGCACGCGATCGGATTCGGAAATAGACTCCGGAAAGTGTCGAAACGCTGCCAATAATTCAGATTGATCCGCGCTCTGCGAAATCTGGGTGTCTAACTGTTTGGCGACTAAGTCCACCACAATTTTAGGCTGAGTGATGCCGCGAGCAATAGACTCATTTAACAGGTCAACATATTGATCAATATAAGTGCCTGCGCCTCTAATCCTAGCAATAATATTTTCATAGTCTTTAGTTGTGTGAGCCGGCATTAAATCGATTACGCCATAGAAGCTGTTGTGGAGCCCATACATTTGGCCCACCGCCAATAAATGCTGCTCGAGGTCGCTTGCGGCGATTGACGACCGCATCGAATCCTCAAATAATCGTAGACTTAATTTATCTTCATCATTCAAATCAACGTGATCAAATTTAGACGCCTCCGAAAGCCATTGCTTCAAGTGGGCTTGATGCTCTAAACGGGCCGCTTTGGAATAATCATTCCATCGATCATCGTATTCATGATGATCGTTCGAAGTGGCATCCTCTGGAGAATCTTTAAGTTGCTGTGCATAAACGCTCTCAAAAAAATTCATTAGGGAGCTATGAGAGTCGTTCGCCAAACTCGACGTTGAAAAAAATAAGGTGAAACAAAATACCAAGCCGGTCACGACTACGGGCTTCTGGATTGAGAGCCCTCTATTAAAAATACTCATGGGATACCCTACAGTGGAAAAACGGCGCGTGGTTAGACACTAAACGTGATCTTACCAAAGTCCGACCACCGGCGAGGTGTGTCTAGCTCAGATCACTATCCTCAGAGGTCTCTGGATCCAAATCCAGTAATTCGGCATCTAAGCTGGAAGGATTATCTAATTGGTCGATGTTTTTAAGAGTTCGAGAAACCGCGCGTTGGCGTTGCTGCGTAGCGGAAAGACTGTTGCCTGCTTCGGTGATTTTCTTGTGGGCTTTGTCAAGGGAGACGGAAAATTTATCAAACTCGGTCTTAAACCTAGCCAACGCACGCTGCACTTCCGAGGTGCGACGTTGTACCGACAGCGTTCGAAAACCCATTTGCAAGCTATTCAGCAATGCAGCGATTGTGGTCGGACCCGCGAGCGAGATTCGATGCTGATTTTGGAGCGTCTCAACCAGTCCTGGGCGTCGTAACGCTTCCGCGTATAAGCCCTCGGTCGGCAAAAACATGATGCCAAAATCCGTCGTGAACGGCGGCTTAACGTATTTTTTGGAGATGGATTCCGCCTGCTCTTTCAGGCGACGCTCCAAAGCCTTCGCAGTCTTTTCCACTTCTTCAGAATCGCTTCCATCCACCGCTGTTAAAAGACGCTGGTAGTCCTCTGTAGGAAATTTCGCATCGATCGGGAGCCATACGGGCTTGTCATCACTCTGACCAGGCAATCGAATTGCAAAATCAACCCTTTCGTTTGAAGTCGGATCAACAATTTGATTGCGGGAGTACTGCTCCGGAATGAGCAGCTGTTCAAGCAAATGACCAAGCTGAACTTCGCCTATGTTGCCGCGGGTTTTTATGTTGGTTAAAACTTTTTTCAAATCGCCAACGCCTGCCGCAAGGACTTGCATATCATTTAATCCTGTGCGAACGGTCTCCAGATGGTCGGTGACCATCTTGAACGAGGAGGTCAGACGCGTTTCAAGCGTGGAATGCAGCTTTTCATCCACCGTCTCTCGCATTTTTTCCAGTTTGTCTTCGTTGTCTTTGCGCAGTTGACCTAATTCAGACTGTAACGTTTGACTCAAATGAATTCGCAAATCGGACAGCCGCTCCGAGAGTTGTTCGCTGGAACGTTGTGAGCTCTCATGAAGTTGATTCGTGCTTTGTATTGAACGATTGGTAAGTTCGCTGAGTTTTTGATCAACTTCCGCTTTGATTTCACTTAAGCGTGAATTCTGAGACTCCCGACTGGCTTCAATTTCGCTGCGCAGCTCGGTCCGAGCGTGTGCTTGTGCATCGACAAGCGCATTCAACTGGCCTTTTATTTCACCGATGGTTCGAGTGAGTTCATGAACACCCAAATCCGACTTTTGGCCAAATTGCTTAAAAACCAGCAACAGCAATAAAGCCAAAATCAGTGCCAACAAAAGTATGGTTATAAACACAATTTAGTCCCGAACATCAAATATCAAAGAGTTGAAACAGCTTAAACCATCGGGCATCACCAAGATCCCGCCCACCACAATATACACCCCATGCATAGACCGCCACAAGCAAAGGTTGCTATTAGTCGGGACGAATGAGGTCTACTGAGTAAAGTGGGAAGAATCTCGCCTAAGCTAATGGTGAGGAAAAGCCCGGCCAACGCAGCGAGTATGCCACCAATCACCGGGCGGCTGAAACTAATCGCTAAGGTAAGTAGAGTGCCCATCAGCGGAGCCAAGGCGTTAGCCCACAACCAACCATAAGATCTTGGTGTGGTTCGGTTTTCGCCGTAGTTAACGAGAACCATCGTATTGAATCCATCACTCAGATCATGAGCAATAATGACCATTGCCAATATATAACCTAAGGTATCGGAGGCGTTAAATCCAATTCCAATGGCAATGCCATCGATAAAGCTGTGAAAAATAGATATAACGCCTCGCCAGCGAAGCCGAGCGTCCGCTCGGGTTGAATCTTGAGAGCGGTGCTCCCGTTGAATGACGATCCAATAAGCCGCACTCGAGAGTGTTAACAGTGCCATGACTGCAATGGCTGGATACGACCCTTCGCTAAATCGCAATGATTCCGGTATCAAGTCTAGAGTAGCTAGAGCCAATAAGCTGCCACCACTTAATGCCCACGGCCAAAGCAGACTAATCGAAAAGCGCTTCAAGTACAGAGCAATGAGGGCGCCTAAACCGGTCGCCAGCGTGGCCAACAACGCGCATTCTAAAGGTAACATATTGATTATCATTCTAAATTACCCAAAAAGCCGTACTGCACGTGAAGCAAAAACTCATTGTGAATATTGCGTGAGCCAATCATGCACTTCATGGAGAGACTGCGCAACAATTTTATGATCCGGGTGGGCTGGTAATAGATCTGGCACCATGATTGCAGTCACGCCTGCTGCCACGGCGCTCGTCATGCCGTGATGCGAATCCTCAATAGCCCAACAATCGGCAGGCATTACGCTAAGACGTTTGGCGGATTCTAAGTAGATGTCTGGTGCCGGCTTGCCATTGCGTATTTGATCTCCGCCGACTAAAACATCAAAATTTAAGCCCAAGAGACTCAACATGTATAGAGCACGCTCAAATCCAGTGGAAGTGGCTACCGCGCGCTTAATATTAAGCGTGTCGACCAAAGAGATGACTTCCAATACGCCAGGTTTCAGGTTAACGTCACCCGCTCGAACGCGGGTTTCGTATTGAACTTTGACGCGCTCTCGAATTTCCGATATCGGCAATTGACTGCCAAAGTGCTCAAAAAGAATATGATCAACATCACGCAAGCGACGGCCCAACAGCTGTTGGTGCAATTGATTTTCCAACTCGTATCCAAAATGCCGCATCGACTCTTGCCAGCAGTCTCTGACTACGGATTCGCTGTCGATCAAAGTGCCATCCAAGTCGAAAATGACGGCTGATGGCTTCGCCAAACGAGGAGGAGATTTGAACAAGGGGTTAAAAGCGTCCATATCAATTGGCGTTGTTTGATACAAGAATAAGATGTTATTGTACTCCTTTGAGCAGCATCAATACAGAGACGTTTCGAATGAATAGGGAATATATTCATTTATGAATAAATTAGATGTAACAAGTCAAATCCAATCAAAAGAACCTAAGAAAATTGTCATTTTAGGTGCAACGGGTGGAATTGGGTTGGCCTTGATCAACCAGCTCATTCATTTCGGACACTCGGTCACGGGCTATTCGAGGCAAACCGATCCAAGTTTGCAACTCGAGAACGAGCAAACGATATCAGCGATTGCAGAGGCGAGTGGTAACGATATTGATTGGCTCATTAATGCAACGGGTGTGCTGAGTGATCGTCCGGAATTGCCAGAGCGATCTTTAAAATCTCTAAACCCGACCGCCATGTTGGCGCAGTTTGCCGTTAATGCCGTAGGGCCTGCTCTGGTAATAAAACACTTTTCTCAACGTATGACACGCCATCGGCCTGCTCTCATAGCAAGCCTCTCTGCGCGTGTTTCATCGATCAGTGACAATCGCTTGGGCGGGTGGTATTCGTATCGTGCCTCCAAGGCGGCACTTAATCAAATCGTAAAAACAGCCTCAATTGAATTAAAACGCACTCATCCTAAACTCGCCTGTGTTGCGCTGCATCCAGGAACTGTTGCGACGCGATTGTCTGAAAAATTTCAACCGACCAATGCGCGCTCGCCCAAGGACGCCGCTTCGGATCTTATTAACGTTATGGAGAAGCTCACGGCCGATCACACCGGGTTGCTGATGGATTACCAAGGTCAAGTCATCCAGTGGTAAGCTAAACGCACGCTGCAAACGAGGATTAACGTGAATAAATACTCTGTTTACTATGGCTGGTGGGTTTTGGCAGCGCTATTTTTAGCCGGATTTTTTGTGTACGGCGGTGGACTTTACAGCTTCGTTTTATTTTTAGTCCCATTAAGCCAAGAGTTTGGTTGGTCTCATGCTCAAACCGGTGGGCTGGTGACGGCATTTTGGTTATCGGCACCGTTATTGATGGTAGGCGGAATTGCAATGCGCCGCTTTGGCGCTACGCGATTGCTGGTGATTGGCATTATTTTAGAAGCAATCGCAGTTTTCACGTTGGCTCATGTCTCAAGTCTGACGCAAATGTACATCTTGCGCGCCCTCATGGGGTTTGGAAAAATTTTATTTGCAGCCACCGTTCCTGTTCTGTGCGCGCGTTGGTTTGACCGGCGTTTTGGGTTGGCATTAGGAATAGCCTGGGCTGGCTGGCATGTGGGCGGCATGGTTTTGGTTCCAGTTACTCAGCAAATTATTGCGCAATACAACTGGCGATTGGCGTGTCTGGCCTTGTCTGTGTGCTTAATGATTTTTGCACTAATTCCAATGTTGTGGGCGCAACGCATCAAGGGTCCAGAACAACTGGGGCTAGGGCGTGACGGCGATCCTATTGCACGCCATCAAGTATTCAGCGCCGCCGCCAATGTTGGCGATGCGATTAGCCCCCCTGAAGGCCGGCTAAGAGATGTGCTCGCCACTTCGCGGTTTTGGCTAATCACACTAGCGACCTTCGCTTACTACCTAAGTTATGGCGGATTACTCACACACGCAGACGCCATCATCAAAGAGTCGGGATTTAGTTCACAGTATTCCGCCCTGGTCGTAGGCGCAATGGCGGGGGTTGCTGCGTTGGGTGGAGTGGCAATTGGGCATCTGATTGACCGACAGCCACTCAAAATTTCTGCCGCCATCGTGCATGTGGTTCTAATATTAGGCGGGATAGGGCTTCTACTGGTTAACCTGGCCCACTGGCCCTTTGCGTTGATCATTTATGTCGTATTTTTTGGATTGACGGTGGGCGGTGCGGATGTCTTTTTTGTGACGTTAATGCGCGAGCAGTTTCCTAGAGTGAATGTTGATCACTTGTATAGCTGTTGGTACTTTGCGGAGCTCATAACGTTGTTTTTATCCGGGATTATTGCGGGCTGGATATTTGATCAAAGTAAAAATTATCACGATACACTCGAAGTGCTGGTCGCCAGTGGCGTCGTTGCCGCGGTTTTAGCGTCTGTTATCATTCGATTAAAACCAATAAGCGACCAATGAGCGCGCCGACTAAAGATCATTACTTGCGTTTACAAAAGTGGCGCCCGCCAAAAAGAGGGCAGATTAAACTGTACGTAAATCGGTATTTTGATAATCAATTAACACTGGACAAAAAGTTACTTGATGAGCTTGATGTATTCGGCGCCATTACTTGGAATGAGCTTTTTAACGGCGCCTTACGCAATAAATCGAGTGCTCGGCTGCGATTTTCTACTAGAGTTATCAATGCGAAGACTAGACAACTAAAATTTTTTCTGCGGCATCAGTTAATCGATTCTGAAACCGCTATGAAATATCAAAGTGCGATTCGAGAGTGGTTTGATCTAAAAGTTGGCTGCGGAGCTTTGGCTTATCGGCTCGTAGATGAATACCTATTAAGGAATTTGCCAATTACCTCAAAAGGGACAGCAAGATGTAACGATGCGGTTCTACTCATAAACCCCACTGCAAGACGGCGTAAATCAATGGCAATACTCACCGACGTTAATGCGGTTGATGGGCTCTTGTTGAGTGCTGATAAAGCGGGCCTCAATCTTAATGTTGTTACCGATTGAACCTTTAAAAATCTGAGTCGCTGAGAAGTTCCGTAATGACTTCTTCTCCCAAAGCCAATCCAATTGACGCGCCACAGCCAGTGGTCACCGTCATTACTCTTACGCCTTCTTGCGGTTTTTCGATGACGATCGGGTCCCCCGATCGAGAGGGGTACACGCCAGTCCAGCGCTGACTAATTTGAGGCGCCGCAACACCAATGGCTCGTTGGTACTCCTCCAAAATCATCTGGTCGACCGCGTCAATTGATTTTTCGTCAGGATTATTAGAATAATGATGGCTATCGCCTACGACGAGTGTCCCGTCCAAGCTTTGAGCAACGATCAAGTGAATACCATTTTGAAGTAATAATGGATGTTCATCTGAAAGTTGAGTCTTGAGCGCATTGGCCGACGGTTGTTGGGCAAAATCACCATATCGGATCAAACTAAAATCACTCATGATGGTGGCTGGAAGCCTAAAGCCAGGACTCGCTAAACGGAGCATTTGTAGCTTGCAGCGAGTGATGTTGGTTGCACGTAATTCTGCGCCTTTTGGGCCATTGGAATGGGCGCCCGGGCAAATTAAAATCCGACGGGCTTTAAATTGCCCCTGGCTTGTTATTAAGAGCGGTCGATCCACCGCCAGTACGTCGCATCCCGATAAGACAGTCACTCCGAAGCTTTCGTGTAACCAAGCGCAGATCCTGGGGATCGCGTCCTTGGATTCCACCCGCAGCTCGTGAGGGGAGTACAGAACGTCATGGATGTGGTCCAGAGAGATAGAGGGCAGAAGCTTTCGTATTTCTGCTCGACTTAAGAGGCGGCAGGAGTCTCCCCGGTCTGTTGCCTTAAATTCATGCAGCACTGATGAGGCGAGTGGTCGCTGTGCGAGCACAAGGGAATGGCGCTGCGCTAAAGGAATTCCGGATTCTTCGGCTAACTGTAACCATAACTGCCGAGATCGAATGGCGCGAGGTCTGATCGCAACGGGGTCTTGACCTGAAACGGTGACGAAACCAAAATTTCGGACAGACGCCCCAAGTGCCCGCACGTCCTTTTCGAAAATAACAACTTTGAGGCCTTGTCGGGCAGCCGCGAGCGCGCCAGCGAGACCCAATATGCCGCCGCCAACCACGGCGAGATCATAATTGGAAGATTCACCATTATGCCGCATCGCAATATATATCCTGTGTTACGAACGTCATCATAAAGCGCTATTCTTGAGGCACGTAATTATAGGGCTATTAATGTGACACTTAAAGAACGGCTAGAGAAAGCATCTACTTTAACGGTAACGATTGTTGCGGCGCTCGCTGGATTTTGTGCGTACTTTTCTATGTATGCGTTTAGAAAGCCTTTTACCGCGATCACTTACGACAACGTCGTCGGTTGGGATTTGGATCTCAAATTTAAGATCGCGCTGGTCATCGCTCAAGTGGTCGGATACGCCACCTCCAAAATGATCGGGATTAAAGTAATTTCAGAAATGCCGGCCGTGAAGCGAGGAAAAGCGATTATTGGCTTAATGGTCGCGGCATGGATTGCGTTGGTCTTGTTTGCTGTTTTGCCCACCAATCTTAAAGTAGGAGCCATGTTTCTCAATGGATTGCCGCTCGGCATGATTTGGGGTCTGGTTTTCGGCTACATGGAAGGGCGGCGAACATCTGAAGTGCTCGGCGCCGTCTTGTGCGCAAGTTTCATTTTGTCATCAGGGGTAGTCAAGTCTGTAGGCTTGTTAACCATCGCGTACTTGGCGGTGCCGCCACTATGGATGCCCGCAGTGACCGCTGCGTTTTTCTTTCCGCTATTGATATTGTCAGTATGGGTCCTAGTATCACTGCCAGGACCTACCGCCGAAGACGAAGCCGCTCGGGTACGTCGAGCGCCGATGAACCGACAACAGCGACTGGAGTTCATGGCTCAGTATGGAATCGGAATTTTGGCACTGGTGGTGGTTTATATGTTTGCCACGGCGCTGCGTGATTTGCGTGATAACTTCGCCATCGAATTATGGACGAGTTTGGGGTACGCCAATCCCGCCGGCTTATTCACAGCGTCCGAGATTCCAGTGGCGCTGTGCTCTTTATTTACCATGGGCATTATAATTCTGATTCACGACAATATTAAGGCGCTGGGCATCATTCACGCCCTGATTGGTGGTGGTCTCGTGCTATTGGGAATAGCGACATTTGCTTTTGATATTGGAATGATTAGCCCCATTGTATGGATGATTATCGCTGGTGCCGGCCTATACGTCGCCTATACCCCTTTTAACGCGATGTTGTTCGATCGCTTGGTGGCGGTTAGCAACAGAGTAGCAACCGCGGGGTTTTTAATCTATGTGGCGGACTCAGCAGGCTATGCCAGTAGCGTCGCGTTAGTATTGTGGCGAAACTTCGGAACAACCAACTTAAGTTGGCTGAATCTATTTAGAATAGCGTGCTACACCACGGCCGTAAGCGGCGGAATTTTGTGTCTGCTTGCATGGATCTATTTTAGTCGCCGCACGAGAGTCTCAGTGTAGGCAACGCGTACATTTTTTGAATGATAAAATTATGGACGAGAATTAGTTTTGGAGATTTGACATGAAAAATCGTCGATTAAAATTTTTGACTGGTTGTGTGCTTTTTCTTCAATCACTAATGATCACCACCGTCGTCGCTGACTCAGGAAACTCGCCCCCTATGTTATTACCCTATCCTAAAACGCCCACGGTCGATGCAAACTCTTCGGCATTTGGCTTAAGTGTTCCAGATCCGTATCGGTGGTTAGAGAACGATGTTCGAACGGATGAAAAGGTGCGCGAATGGGTTGATGCCGAAAGTAATCTAACGCGTGGATACTTAGACGGATTGCCGGGTCGTCAAACAATCGTTAACCGCTTGGGTAAAATTTGGAATACTGAAAAATTTACGGTTCCCGTAAGACGCGGGGATCGATATTTTTACCGTCACAACACAGGGCTTCAAAACCAATCGCCCTTGTTTGTAAAAAAAGGACTCGCCGGCCACTCGGAGATTCTAATTGATCCAAACCCGTGGGCAGCGGATGGCGCTACGGCGTTGGCCGAGTGGAGCCCTTCGCGACAAGGATCCACATTGGCATTCGCGATTCAGGACGGCGGTACGGATTGGCGCACCGTCAAGTTTATGAACGTGGATACTCATGAGGTTCTCAAAGATGAATTGAAATGGGTGAAATTCTCTGGGCTCAGTTGGGCACATGATGGTTCAGGCATTTTCTATTCCCGCTTTCCAGAAACCTCCAAAGACAACTTATTTCAGAGTCTGAATAAGAACCAGGCAATTTATTTTCATCGACTGGGAGATAGTCAAGATAAAGACCAACTCATTTATTCTACGCCAGACCATCCAACGTACGGCCATCATGGTGGCGTCACTCACGATGGTCACTATTTGGTGATTACGACTAGCGAAGGAACCGATGATCGTTATGAGGTGCTCGTTAAGGACTTAACAGTCAAAGGTTCGCAGCCGCAGGTTTTATTCAAGGGGTTAAATTACAGCTGGTCGATTGTGGAATCAATTGGATCTAAGCTGATATTCGTAACAAACAAAGATGCTCTGAAGTATCGGATTGTTTCAGTAGATTTGAAAGACCCTAGTCATCAACTGACAACAATAATTCCAGAGCAAGACTATACGATCCAAGAAGCGGCTATTGTTGGCGATCGCTTAATGGTCTCGTATTTGAAAGACGCTCAAAGCATGTTGATCAGCACTGATCTTAAAGGCCAGAATAAAACCTCTGTTTCGTTACCTGGGATCGGAACGTTAAGTGGACTTGAAGGCGAAATAGGCAATTCGGAAGCGTTGTTTGGATTCACCAATTATGTAACGCCTGAGACGGTCTACCGTTTAGATTCGAAAAGCCTGAACAGCGATGTTATGTTCACCCCAGGTTCAAATATTGATCCAAAAAAATACGCGATCCGCCAAGTTTTCTATCGATCTAAGGATGGCACACGAGTTCCGATGTTTCTGATCAGTCGCGCGGATACAGTCAATAAACCGACGTCGACAATCTTATATGGATATGGTGGGTTTAATATTTCACTCACACCAGCGTATTCACCGGGAATTCTGGCATGGGTTGATATGGGTGGAACATACGCCATTGCCAATTTGCGAGGCGGTGGAGAATACGGGAAAGCTTGGCACGATGCTGGACGATTATTCAACAAACAAAATGTTTTCGATGATTGTGCCGCAGCGGCGCAATATTTGATTGATCAAAAAATCACAACTCGCAATCAATTGGCACTGCGTGGTGGCTCCAACGGAGGTTTGTTGGTGGGAGCAGTTATCAATCAACATCCGGAATTATTTGCAGCAGCAATTCCGCAGGTGGGTGTTATGGATATGCTGCGATTCAGTGAATTTACCGCTGGACGATACTGGGTCGACGATTATGGCGATGTGCATAAGGAGGCTGACTATAAAAACTTGTTGAGCTATTCGCCGTATCACAACATTAAGGCCGGCGTAAAATACCCAGCCATATTAGTCACTACTGCCGACACCGATGATCGAGTAGTGCCAGGACACAGTTTCAAATACGCCGCTCGATTACAGGCGACTGAAACGGGCTCTAATCCCAAATTGATTAGAATTGAGACTCGCGCAGGTCACGGTAGTGGCAAGCCCACCGATAAGCAAATTAACGAGTTAGCGGATATATTTGCGTTTGTTGCGAAGTTCACAAACATGGCAGTTGAAAACTAATATATGGGGTTGGGCTTGGGCTAATGTCCAAGCCCAACACCTGTGGGTCCGCCCTCCTTGCGAGAGCGTTCAAGTCCATGACCTAAGGCGCTGCGTTCACGATTTAACAGCAAGACGGCACTGGTGAGCGCCGTCAAACTCAGTAGTCCAAAAAACCAAAGCATTGAGTTGTAGCCCTCAGGGTGTGCCTCGCTGGCACCGGCCCAAGTGGCCAACCATCCCGCTGCTAAATTAGACGCCCACAAACCAAAGGCTTGTAAAAGAGTGATGAGTCCAAGCGCGGTTCCAAGTCGCTGTGGTGCAACAATGAGTGTTGTTGATGGCCAAATGATCGCTGGAACCAAAGCGAAACTAATGCCCATTAGCAAAGTTGATATCCACGGTGACCAATCGGTCAGCCCTAAAATCAAAAATGTAATCGGCAAAAGTATCGTGCCGAATGTTAACAGTAGTGCCCGATGACCAAAAACGTCGGCGATCACGCCAAAGAACCAAGTTGACAACATAGCGGCTAAAAACACGCCCGAATTAACATTTCCAGCTTGCTCCAAACTCAAATGTTTGACGTGTTGTAAGTACTCAATCGCGTAGGTTTGACGAAATGGGAAGAAGACCGCTGCATACAAAACATGTAAACCAAGCATGTACCAAAAAGATAAATCAAAATTCGTGATGTGATGCCAGTCAATTTTATCGCTCACGACTTGGACGTTGAGCGGACGCCATCGCTCCAAAATCCAAAAAATGAGTGCAGCAATTAATCCCAATCCGGTAAGCGCTGCGCCCAACCAAAGGGGCGGTTGCCATCCGAGGTCGTACAACGACTTCGCCCAAGTTGTCGATCGGTCCAAGCTATAGGAGCCAAAACGTGCAAGACTGAGAAAAATAGCAGTTGCAATCGCCACGCTGCGTCTGGGAAACCAACTGGCTACCCCAGCGATGAGCGCCATAAAAATTGTTCCCTCACCGATTCCGTATATTAAGCGCCCAGTCCACATTAAGTCGTACGGGTCACCGATCGCCGTCATAATGGCGCCAATTACGCTAATTAATGCCGTCACTAAAACCACGCGTGCGGCACCAAAGCGGTCTATGACGAGGCCGCTGATCAGAGCCAAGACGACGTTCGGAAGACTGATAATGGCATTGAGGTTGCCGATGTCGGATTGGGTAAATCCGCGTTGTCGCTCCAATAAATCCGCGACGGGTCCGATGACGTCGGATTCGTAATAACTGGTAAAAATCGCAAAAGCGGCGCAAGCCAAGGCCAAATATCTTAGCGTCGACACCTTTTCAACGGAATCGCTCACGGAATGGCTCATTGAATCCTGGCTCCTTGTCTTGATAGCTCTGTTTGAACGGCCGAGAGGTTTAGTGACGCAAACTCTTCGTTACGCTTGACGGATATGGCGGCAGCCACGCCCGCCCCTTGCCCAGCAACCGCACAACACATCATATTTCGAGATGATGCATGCGCCATCAGTTCTCCGCCTATGGCTCGGCCCGCAACAATTAAGTGACCGATGCCTTTGGGGACTAAACTTCGGTAAGGAACATGCCAATAACGCCCCGTAGTGGGCAAGATTAAGGTGCCGTAGCCGTCGATGAACTCCGGAAAGATCCCGATGCTGTCATCAAAGCGAGCCTGATTGCGAACGTCATCACCGGTAATGTTATACAGAGCGTCAATCTTTCTCGTGTCTCTAATCCCAAGCGTCATCCCAAAGTTACGTAATTTGGCATCTTCACATCCAGGCATGAACGCTTGTAGCGCCTTTATGGCCTGCATCGCTTGCGCACGACCTTCCATTTCCCCTCGGGTTAAATCAGAGGTATTCGTGCCATTGCAATGATTGATGTGTACCAAGTTTAAGTAGGTAAGATCGCCATTGTCTGAAACCGATCCCCACGTGCCCGCGAGGGTGGCAAGCGACGCTGGAATGAGTCCGGCTTCCACCGCTTTTTTAAAGGGTTTGCGCAGGAATGGTGAAAACAAATGATCCTCTTTACCAGAGGTTTCATAGTTCCACTCATTATTGCCAGACCAATCGGCGTAAGTTTGGGGGTCGGCTTTGACGGCCTCAATAAATTTTCTCTTATTAACACCAGCCATTGAAAACATTACCGAAACCGACATCATTTTTTCAATTGGCGTTTGTACTGTAGGAGCTCCAGATCGAAACACTAAATCGCCGTCACCTGTGGCATCAATAACACGCTTTGCTAGGATGGCTTCACGGCCGGATTTGCTCTCAGTGATCACTCCGCACACTACGCCATCGTGAACAATGGGTGTTGTGGCTAATCGATGTAAAAAAGGATCAATCCCATTCTCAATAACCAACTGATCCGCAACCCATTTGAACATCTCAGCATCAAGAGCCTGGGAGTTTGATTGAGGCTCAGGACTAGTCGCGCCCATGAGCCGAGCGCGCTGCTCAAGCTCTGGGCCAATGCCTTCACAGTCAATAGTCTTCTCGTGGCGATACCACGCAAAACCTTCGACTCCAACTTGAGTAATATTGCCACCAAAACATCCGTAACGGTCGAGCAAACTCGTCTTGACGCCAGCCCGTGCCGCTGAAATAGCCGCTGCCAAACCGCCTGGCCCTGAACCCACCACTAATACGTCAGTGTGGTGTACAACATCGATTTGGCGAGAAGGCTCCGTAATAATTTTTTGAATGCTGGACACAGTTGGATTCCTTTCAATTGACGCCGAACCTAATGGAGGATGAATGGGCTATTTGACACCATTTTGGCTATTACCGCGAGAGTGAAATGGTTAAGTTTGCTGTTGTGCATCATTGCCGGTCGGGAACACGGGCTCTATTTCGATTAGAAGCTCTTCTCGGCAAATATCAGACTCAAATATAAATATCCGATTGGCGCTAATTCCAAAATTGTCAAACTGGACCAACACCGCGCGGCTGTCTGTAAGAGTCTTCAAGTAAACCTTAAATTGAGAAGTGCGCAAAAACGACTCGTACTCATTACCAAGTAGAGCCTCAAAATTTCGAAAAATCTCTAAAAATTGATGCTCGACTGACCCGTGGTGTACGGATTGGGCCTGAATAATACTGGCCGTTCCCGAGATCCACCACTGACCTTGCGAACGTACGGATCTGGAAAAAAGAGGGGCTTTAGGGGAGTATTCGCGTGGATATTGATACGCGCTTGTTTGTCGCGGGTTTTCAACGGTTTGTGCCGAAAACGTCGTGGCCACCCAAAACACACGTAAGTGTCGCTCTCGCTGTCTGGTGCCTAAGGCGCATCCCGCGGGAAAAAGCTGCCAGTTGTCCTCACAGGCGCGAGCTCTGCCAACGCAAAAATGCTTGTATCGTTGATCATCCAGATCGCCAACCGTAATATCATCCAAGTAGTTCCAAATCTTCAAAATTTGATAGTCCGGATGCCGCTGTTGAAACTGAATCATTTGAGAGTAAATATACTCAGAGGCGTTTAAGATGCCACCATGTTCGCCTTCAGAGACTTCGATAGACGCAAAAATGGCGTCATTTGATTGACCATACGAAATATCTCCCAAAGCATTTAGGCTAACGGCGCTATTGGTATAAATAACCTCCCATACAGGCTCAGTTTTCACATTGTTCAATGGAATAAAAAAGCCATTGCCTGGTGTTCTAATTCCAGAATAACAAATCGCGCCTAAAACGTGGCTCCACTCTGTTGGTTTTTCAAACCCGAGTTGCACTGAAATGCTCGGTATCGATACTAGCGCGGGCTTAACACCATTTTTCTTCTCAATTAACGCCATGTCAAATCAACTTATTTGAACTTTATGATGTCTGAAATTTCTGGATCCAGCCAACTATCATACGCTTTTGAGCGACGGATGGAGTGTGCATGTATGGGTTGTCTGACCTGCCAACCGCTGGCAGTTAAAACAGGCTGGACGTTATACGTTGTTTCAAGAACGGACGGGTTCCAGTCAAGGTTGAGGAAATTAAAGAGTTTCTGTGAAGTGACTATTGGATCTGTTACAAGACTCTCGTACGAGATTGTGAACAAGCTTTCTGCGGGAAGAACGGCCTTCCAATGATCCATAAAATGCGTATAACATAGATAATAATGCGCGATATCCCTAAGCCGGTGAGCATAACGGTGGGCGACAGCAAACCCTTGAAAATAAATCGATAAGGCGATGTCGTATGGGTGTCGGTTGATGTGCACGATTTTGGCATTCGGAAATGCGCAATGAATTAGTCCGAGATTGGCAAAATTAGCAGGAAGCTTATCGGTGGCTCTCAATTGCGCAGTTCTCGTAGCAATATGAGTTAAATAGCCCGAAGAGAACTCCTGAATTAGTCCCCGACCGGCGGTCTGGGGTTTCTTCAGAAAAACGTCCTGAGCAAAATTCCAATAAACCATCTCGCCACCCGCAAACACCGCATCATTGCTTGAAACGATTTGTTCGACTAAAGTTGTGCCAGATCGGGGCATGCCCACAATGAAAATGGGCTGAACAGAGTCACAGCCGGTGCCTTTTAGTTCCCGAATATGAGCTTCACTAAAACGCTGTATAACCGCATGAAAGTTGAGCTCCACTTCCTCTGGACGATAGCCTAGGCCATAGCGATAGATGATTTCGTTGGCGTGCTGATGATTTAAAAAGGAATTTTGATGGTCCTTACAATCATCATAGTATTTACCAACCGCATGCAATAAGTTCGCTTTATGGGCCGGATTAGGCTCTTTTGCCAGAGATTGCAGAGCGTTTTGTAACCAGTGATGATCTGAGCTCTTCATTTTGCGACAGCGAGTAACGCCGACCAGCGCATCGGTGCAACTGGGGTCGTCTGCAATGACACGATTAAATAAATTTTCGGCCTCGTCAAACTTTCCAAAATCGCAAAGAAGGCTGCCGTGAAGCACCCGTGCTGCGGGATCAGAAGGGAAAATGGCTAACGCCTGCTTGACGATGCTCATCGCGTCATCAATTTGACCCAAGACTTTAAGCGCCATCGCCTGACTGACCAGCAGTGGAACGTAATTTGGCCGTGCCGCTAATCCTTGGCTAAAGCACTTTAATGCTTCAACGGGTTCGCTCATCATTAAAAAAGAATTTCCAATATTGTGTGCGCTTAAATAGTCCTGGGGGTTGTTTACTAAGTGCGCCGCCCCTTGCGTCGTAACCTGCTTAAATTCTCCGATAAGCCACAATGCCCAAATATATTCAGCGGCTTGCTCGGAATTTAAAGTCTGGACTGATGTCAGCCTTTTGTAAAATTGCACGCCTTTTTGAAAATTTTGACATTTCACAGCACAGCGTGCGGCGCCGTAAATTGCGAGCGCGTGGTCACTATCTAATTGCGAAATTTTCTCAAATTGCGAAAGCGCTTCTGAATATTTTTCTGACGCCTCTAAAGCCAACGCCAAATTACCCATCGCCTCAATCGAATGCGGCTCGATGGCGAGCGCTTTGTTAGAGCTGTCAATCGCTTGAGTCCAGTCACAAATGCCTTGGTAGGCTACAGATAATTCATTCAAACATTGCACAGATCGTGGCGTGGCCACGAGAAGTATTCTGAGAACATCGATTGCGCCCAGAAAATCACGTTGATCAATTAACAGATTAGCTAAATAGAGTCCTAAGTCGTGATGCTGTGGTGCCAACTTAAACCCTTGGCGCAGCACTTCAATCAGACGAGAAACGCGACGCTCATCGTTGAGGTCGGGAATTGGTCTTTGCAAATGCTGGGCTAGGGCGAGGTTGGCATTCAGATCATGAGGACTGGTCGCGACGGCGTTTTCCAGCCGAGATAGTACAGTCTGGGCGTGGAAACCTGAGTGTGTGTTGGTCGTCGCATTTGGAGAGGAGTCGCTACGGCCTTTGAGTGCGCAACAATGTTTGTATTTACGGCCACTGCCGCATGGGCAGTGCTCATTATGTCTAGGCTCCCTCATGGGTTCGACTGTAATCGGTATCGGGTGAGCGCATTGCCCAATTGCTCTTTAAGTGGCCCAAGCCATGGTTCGAAGTGACGCCATTGATCCATGCCCTCGCGATAGATTGGCTTTCGCACTTGCTCTGAACTTGCAGTTCGTACCGAGCGCTCAGTTTTATAAAATTCAAGGCAACTCGCTTCAAATTCAAGGCCACAATAGTTCAAGATCCGCCTAACGCTGCCCTCAAGATCGTTAACTACATCTTCGTGATGAACTCGTAATACTCGATTCGGAAGGGCTTGATCCCAATGTTCCATTAGCTCCAAGTAGGTTCGGTAATATCGAGCAATATCCTCAATGCTATAAGTGAATTCTTGGCCTCGCGCGAACAGTTGTTTAAAGTTCCCGAAGCAGCACGCCATGGGTTCACGTCGGGCATCAATGATCGGTGCGTTAGGAAACAGCAAATGGATTAAGCCAATGTGGCGAAAATTATTGGGCATTTTGTCGATGAAGTGAGCTCTGCCCGAGCGGTAGACTTCAGTATCCTGTAAATACTGATTGGCTTTCTCTAAAAAAAATTCAGACGGCAGATCAGTCAAAACTTTCGGATAGCGCGGATTGCTCAAATCGGGGTGATGTCCCTGTAGTTCAAGCGCCATTCTGGGAATATCTGCAAGCTCTAATGTGCCTTCGACCTGGGAGTGAGACGCCAAGATTTGTTCCAAGAGCGTAGAGCCCGAACGTGGCAGCCCTAAAATAAATATGGGGGTAGAAGCGGGGCTGCCATAATTCTTCCGCGTTGCAAAAAACTCCGGTGAGCATGTTGATTTTTGGTTGGCTGTGTTCAGCTCGATTAATTCAGGGCGATATCGGCTCTCGTTCCGCTTTAAATGATTGCCTTTGACGTAATGGTTCCAGGCATCAGAATACTGCTTGCGATCCTCGAAGGCTTTCGCTAAAGCAAACTCGAGATTGACGCGATCTTCCAGTGACGTATTGCTGAGGCTGGTTTTTGCCACCATTGAATTGATTTCGTCGCCCGTGAATTGGTAAGTCTTTAGGTTCGCTAAGCTCCAAAATGCATCGCCAAAATCCTCTCGCGACGCAATGGCTTTTTTATAGTATTCAATAGCCGCTTCAGTCTGGCCTATGGTTTTGTAAGAATGCGCTATTGATAGCTCAATTTCGGCGCGCGCCTTAGGTTCTTTGGTCTCGCGATCAATGATTTCCTTGTAGAGCGCAATGGCCTCTTGATGTTGACCAAGGCCGACGACGGCGGACGCCAATAGGGTTTGGTAGTGCTTGTTATTTGGAAAAATTTTTAATAATTGATCGAGTTCTTTTTTCGCGTCCGTGTATTTATGGCGATCCAATAATACGCAAGCAAGATCCTGTCGAGCGGCATGGTAGTCGGGTACCCGCTTAATCACCTCACGAAGTAAAATTTCCGCATCCTCATACACCTCCAAGGCCGCGCCAATTCTGGCAAGCAGCCGCATGGCTTCGAAGTGTTCGCCTTGCGAGAGGATGTAGTCGCGAACCATGCGTTCAGCGAGTTTGAGATCACCATCCGCAAAAACAGCGGAAGCAGTAACAATTGGCTCCGGCATTTGCCGAATGGCGTAGGCTTGCTGAGCGGCCTCTTTTGATAACGAGAGTTGGTTCGTCAGCTTGTATAGACCAGCCAGCTGGTCCCATACCGAGGGCAACGCGGGGTTAAGCTCGACTGCCTTACGATAATGCGCGATGGCCGCATTGGCATCGCGTTTGGCCACATAGCAATGGCCCAACTCCTGATAAGAGCGACTGTACCGAGGCTCCGCAGCGCTCAGGTCGACCAGCGCATTGATGGCTTCGTCCACTTTTCCGAGCTGACGTAGCGCGAGGGCTCGATAGTATTTGATCCGGCGATCGAATATGCCTTCGTTTAACGCGTCCTGAGCTTTGGTGGCCAACAACTCAAAATGATTTTGCCGAAATTCATTGCGCAACGTTTCCACCCAGGATTCCACCACTGGGTCGAGGTGTGCGTCGTGGCCAATGAAATTGGCAGCGTGGGCGGTGGTTTCTACCATGGACTACAAAGATCAACCGAGGTGGCTTTAAAGTGTACGCTAATTTTTAGGGGTTTTTTTGTAAGACCGTAATTTTTAACTGTAAAAAGCATCGTTCAATCGGCCCCTGAAAGCGCGGCTGAGACATAAAAAAAGGGGCTGTGAATTCACAGCCCCCGAGACGTCATCGCTGACGAAGTCTTATCGGTGTCTAGACGACGCCTTAGAACTTCACGCTGACTTTAAGGTTGATGACGCGTGGACGTAATGGCGATTCCGCCAAGATCCACTGGCCACTGGTGGTGAACTGACTGGCGTCGCTGTTGGTCAGGTTTGAACCGTAGACCTCAGCAACCCAATTGTCCTTGCCCACGCCGATGCTGCCATCCATAGTGGTGTACGCCGGCATGTCAAAGCGCGACCAAGTGGTGGTCGGCACGCCCGAACCAATTGCTGGTCCGTAGGTGCCTGCCTTGAAGCTTGATGGCGTATTGCTCATCGCTCCCGTGTAATTGCCACCGATGGAGGCAAACGCTTGATAGCTGTCGATCGCCCACTCATAGCGTAAATGCGCACTCCATTGGCTGGAGGGCGAGAACGCTGGGGTAGAGCCAACCGCACCCAGTGGATCGGTGATTGCTTCGTTGGCCTTTTGGCCAGCGGCGTTCGACGACGCGTACTGAGTAATGCAGGAGCCCAATGCCACAGGGTTTTTGGCGCTTGCGCCCGTGCCGGCCGACGTCACGCATGGGGAGTTGGTTTGCTGCGAGTTGTTGTGCGAATAAGCGCCTTGGAAGGTTAATCCGTCGGTCAACTTCGCGGCGATTTGTAACTCTAAGCCTTTAATGCGATAGTCCGGACCAGCGATGCCAAAGGTGCCGTTGCCGAAGATCAATGGGTTGTAAATCAGAGTCTGGACGTTTTTCCAATCCATCTGGTAAATCGAACCATTTAAGATCAACCGGCGATTTAACATTTCGGTTTTAAAGCCGATTTCGTTATTAACCAACTCGTCGGGCGCGTAGGTTAATGGCACCACAAATTGTTTGACCGCGACGGCCGTTGAAGGCACGGCCACATCATCCGGGTAAGCCGCGCCTGTGGTCGGGTTGATGTAGATTTTGGTCTTCTTCGACGCAACACGGTTAAATGAACCAGGGCGATAGCCTTGTGAGAACGTGTAGTAGATCATCGAATCGTCAGTCGGATGCCAGGTTAAGTTGGCGCGGCTGCGGAAGCCACTGTAGTCTGAACGGTGGGTGTTCAAATCAATCAACGACGCAGGCACCGAACCGTTCGGAACGTTCACGCTCGGGGTGGAGGTCAAATAACGTGAGCCAAACATCGACTCCGCGTAGTTGTAGTAGCGGGTTCCGACCGTGGCCGTCAACACTTTAGGAATCAAATCATAATCCACCGACGCAAAGAATGCGGTTTGAGTGAAATTACGATCCACGTCTTGGCCGTACGCGACGTTGTCGTTACGCATCGTTGGGTCAATCGACGCGGTTCCCGCCAAGGGGATGACGTTAGCGACGCACGTCGGGCCACCTTGCAGCGCCGCCGCGAGGTTGGAAGCCGTACACGAAGGGATCGTCTTATACAAGAAGTTTTGATCGTCTTTGATGTCTTGACGTTCCCAGAACGCACCAATGAGCCCGCGCAAACGCCATTCCGTAGGCGTGCTCAAACGCATTTCGTGGCTTAGATGGGTGTTGTACACCGTGTCATGCCAGCTGGTAATTGGGGAGTAACACACTGGCGTCTTGCCTGCGCCGAAGTTTGAGCCACTCGCAGGACCACCCGTACAGGTGTAATAGAAACCGTACGCGGTACGAGCGTAGTTGGTGTAGTCCATATTTTGCTCAATATGGCGGTTCAAGTATGAACCGGTATACACGAACGAGTAATCGCTAATTTTTCCGTTGACGGTCCACGCGGTTGAGGTGTACTTGTCTTTGTCGTACACAGGGCTGAAGGAGGTTTCTTCCCAGGCGTTGAGCTTTTGACCGTCGGAGCCCCATGGATACTGTTGGCTCATGCCTTCAGCGTCTAAGTTCTGATAGGTTTGTTGCAACAACACGCTCCAATCGTCGTTGACCTGATACAGAGCAGACATACGCATGCCGGTGTATGTGGTTGGGTTTTGAGCTTTTCCAGCGATGGAATAGTTGTTGGCCGGTGCCGCCGCTAACTCCGCTGCGCTGTAGCTCGAACCCCAAGCGCCTGGTCCTGGATCGGACGCAAAGCGAGTGAAGGTGGAGGGTACGTTATCGATATAACCGCCACGGCGGTCGTTATACATCGCAATTCGCACCGCCAACTTGTCATTAATTAATGGCAGGTTGATCACGCCGGTGAGGGCCGAGTTGGGATCCCCGTGAGCGGTGGTGCCGTAGGTCATGTCGGCGGAGCCTTCAAACTTATTTAGCTTGGGCTTGTTGGTGATGTAACGCACGGCGCCAGCCTCAGCGCCACCGCCGAATAAGGTTCCCTGAGGACCTTCAAGAACCTCAACGCGTTCCATGTCAATCATATAGACGTCGGCATTACGAGCAGGGAAGCTCATGGCTTGATCGTCATAGTACGTTGCAACGTTTGGCATTGGAGCCACCGTTGCGGAGGATTGGTTGCCGGCAAAACCAGCCGACAGACCACGCATATAGATATTGCCTTGACCCGGTCCGTTTGATGAGAACGTTACGTTTGGCAACAAACGCAATACGTCGTCAAAGGTGCTAACACCCATTTGTCCCAACGCCTCGCCGGTTACCGCTTGGATCGTAATCGGAACGTTTTGGATGGTCTCGCTGCGGCGTGTTGCCGTTACAACAATCTCTTCGAGTCCACCAGTATCAGCAGCAATGGCAAGTCCGGCGCTTCCGGCAGCCAGAACCGCCGAGACGGCTAGGGTAACTTTTTGATGACGTTTCACTCTTCTGATCTCCCATGATTTTAGAAAGGCATTCGGTTACAGTGCGCGCTTGGACTAATTGAGCGTCCTCTCCAAACGTCCACATTGTTGCGATAAAGCTAATGGTGCTTGAGCCGTATGACAGTTATATGACAGTTCAAATAAAGAAGCAAGGAATCCACAATGGTGCATTGCAAATCGCAATTCACGCGGTTTCACTCTAATTTATAAATGGAGCGCATTAAGGATCCCGTCAGGTGAATCGTACAAGTAGTGCGAAATTAAATCTGTCCTGATATATTGTTGTTTACAAACAACAAATAACCGTGAGCGATGCTCTGCGGTTTTAAAATTGATCGGTTACATTAATTCCCATGTCGACGATCAAGCGCCAAGCCGTGTCTTCTTTAGCCACTCCAATACCCAGTCTCTGGGATCGATTGTTTGTGCTGGAGCCCAAGGGATCTTTAACCATTCAAGCTCAGCTGCGCGCTCAGACGGTCGATGCCATCGTCTCCGGTCTATTGCCCGGAGGAACACCATTGCCCAGCAGCCGAGAGCTTGCTCAAACACTCAAAATCGCCCGCAACACCGTCACCATTGTCTACCAGCAGCTCACGGACGATGGGTTTTTGCTGGCCAGAAGTCGATCCGGGTATTTTGTAAACCCTGAACTGCCCAATTCATCCAAACCATTAACGCGCCTAAAAAAGACTGTTTTAAATCACGACTCTCTATTAAAGCGTTGCCGGATCCGACCCTCGCAGCATCGCAATATTTCCAAAGTGTTGGACTGGCAGCGTCACCCTTATCCGTTTATCTACGGCCAGATCGATCCCACGCTGTTTCCCGCGCGCGCCTGGCGTGATTGTTGTCGTCAAGTGCTGAGCAGTCGCCACCCACTCGACTGGGCTCAAGATTGGGTGGCGCGCGATGACGCGGATCTGATTCGAGAGATTCGCGCGAAAGTTCTTCCGTTACGAGGCGTGTTTGCCGAGGCCCATGAAATCATGGTCACCATTGGCGCCCAACAAGCGCTATTTCTACTGGCCGATTTATTGGTTGATCCACAGTGCGTGGTCGGCGTTGAAGATCCAGGGTATCCAGATGCCAGAAATATTTTCAAACTCAGAACTCAGCACATCAAAGCGCTTGCGATTGATTCAGAAGGGCTGATTGCTAATAAAGAGTGTGCATCCTGCGATTACGTATACACGACTCCTTCACATCAGTCTCCGACGACGGTGACGATGAGCATGGAAAGACGCCTGGATTTGTTAAATAAAGCCAAAAAGCATGATTTTTTAATCATTGAAGACGACTACGAAGCGGAAAAAGGCTTAACAGGTGCTCCGAATCCGGCTCTGAAAAGTTTGGACCAAGACGGGCGTGTAATTTATGTGGGCTCATTGTCTAAATCGTTTGCGCCCGGGTTGCGCTTGGGATACATCGTGGCGCCCACTGAACTGATATCGGAACTTCGAGCCTTGCAGCGGCTGATGGTGAGACATCCCTCCGCGTTTGTGCAAAAAGCCGTGGCGAGGTTTTTGGCCTCCGGCCATTACGATGCGTTAAATCATAAAATCATGAACGCTCATCAAAAACGAACGGCGCTGCTCACCAAAGCGCTCCAGGATCATTGTCCGGCCGTTACCTTCACTGTGCCCAGCGGCGGCTCCAGTGTCTGGGTTCAATGCCCAACCCATTGGGATACCCAAGAGCTGGCGCAAAAAGCGCTGCTCCAAGGCGTGATTATTGAGCCCGGTGAGGTTCATTTTCTGAAAGCCCCGCGCAAAAATTATTTTCGGTTGGGATTCGGATCCATTCCCGCTGAGCACATCGAAGAAGGAATAAAACGGTTGGCGGGGGTTATGGCTGGTTTTAAAGCCTAATTCGGCGGCATCATCGTCAACCGCTGCACACACCACTAAAGCGGCCCTCCATCTGGCTCTATGGATTTAACACTCTGGTACTACAAAGGGAGGCTTTCGGTGGATAATCTCCACCCTCAGTCATCAAGGAACGTACAATGTCCAGCGCAACGCAGCAATTGATCCATCAGATGTTTGATGCCTTTAATCGTCACGACGCTCAAGCGGTCGTCGATACCATGACCGACGACGTTGTGTTTGAGGCCGCTGCCGGACCAGAGGTCTTCGGGCGGCGCTTTTCCGGCAAGGCGGCGGTTAAGGAAGCTTTTTCTAATACTTTCAATGATTTAAAAGATGTGCGTTGGGATGACGTGGTCGTCGTCGAGGGGCCTAAATGGGTCGTGACAACCTGGACCATGAAAGCCACACGCGCGGATGGCATGCGAATGGAAATTGAAGGCCTAGACTTATTCACCTTGCGTGATGGCAAGGTGTGTGAAAAGCGCGCATTTCGCAAAGACCGACCAGCCATTCCTAAAGCCTAGGATCGAAGGGTTCGAGAATGGACAGCTTTAAGCCTCAAGCGCCTTACAACCCACTGTATGACCCATTGACCGATGGGCACCCCGGGCAGGGGCGGGATTATGCGCCCACCTATTGGATTGGCACCGCGCCTCCACCCCCGGAGTCCGATGGCCTATTGACGCACAATGCCCATGCGGATGTGGTGATCGTAGGCTCGGGCTACACCGGATTGTCTTGCGCGATTCACTTGGCGCGTGAACACGGCATTCGCGCAACCGTGCTCGAGGCCAATGGCGTGAGTTTTGGCTGCAGTACTCGAAACGGCGGTCAAGCGCAAATTTCTACCGGACGTCTCAAACGGTCACAATGGATCCAGCGTTGGGGTTTGGATGTTGCTCGAGGCTTACACGCCGAAGTCGCCGAAGCGTTTGTATTGTTTCGCTCGTTGCTTCAAGAACCACTGATTCAATGTGATCCACAAGACGGTGGGCATTTGTACATTGCTCACCGTCAACGAAATTTTGAAATCATCAAAAAAGAATCCAATTTACTGAACGATCTCTTTAATTATCCAACGCGGATTCTCTCACCATCGGAAATCGTGGCCGAGCATGTTTATGACCACGAAGCCGTCGGCGCCATTTGGGAGCCAGATGGAATTGGTATTCACGCCGCCAAACTGGCATTTGGCTATGAAAAGCTGGCGCGATCGTTGGGGGCTCGAATTCACCACTCCTCACCAGTAACCAGTATTGAAAAAGTGGGTGGTCTATATAAAGTGCACACGCCGGGAGGTACCGTAACCGCTAACGCTGTGGCGATAGCGACTGCGGGTTACACGCCGCCGCAATTGCATCCACTAACGCGTCATCGTTTATTTCCAGTGTTATCAAACTCGATGGTCACTCGGGTATTGACGGACGCCGAAAAAGAAGAGTGCGGATTTAAATCTAAAGCGTTCTACACCGACACCCGAACCTTAAGACATTACTATCGATTAATGCCAGATGGACGCGTGCAAATCGGAAGCCGTAGTTCGATTACTGGGAAAGACGCCGCCGCACCGTTGCACCTAAAGGGTCTAAAAGAAGCGCTGGCGCGCAAGTTTCCAGTATTGGCGGGCATTGATATTGATTACTCCTGGTGGGGCTGGGTGGACGTTGGGCACGATTTAATGCCGCGGATTGTTCAACCAGATCCGGCGCAGCGTTTATATTATTCGCTCGCATACGGCGGAAACGGCGTAATGTATTCGGCGCAAGCGGGCAAACGATTGGCGCAGCTCGTGGCAGGTCAGAAGTTGCCCGCGTTGCCAATATTCCAGTCGACATTGCCTACCGAAGGGTTACTGACGCACTTTAGGCGGCTTGGACAACGCATGCTTTACGCGTGGTATTACCATCAGGATGAAGCTGCCGATTAACGTCTTAAGGTTTAGCTCGATTTGAAATTTGTTTATAAGGGGAATGCGATTATGAAAATGACAACCGAAGAGGCCTTTATCAAAGTACTGCAAATGCATGGGATTGAACATGCGTTCGGTATTATTGGATCGGCGTTTATGCCGATATCCGATCTATTTCCCAAGGCCGGCATTACGTTCTGGGACGTCGCCCACGAAACCAACGGTGGCTTAATCTGCGACGGCTACACACGCGCCACCGGCAAGATTGCCATGGCGATTGCGCAAAATGGCCCTGGCGTCACGGGATTTGTAACCGCCATTAAAACCGCCTACTGGAACCACACACCGATGCTGTTGGTCACCCCGCAAGCCGCGAATAAGACCATTGGCCAAGGCGGTTTCCAAGAAGTTGAGCAAATGGCGCTTTTCCGCGACATGGTGTGTTACCAAGAAGAAGTCCGAGATCCGACCCGAGTGGCGGAAGTGCTTAATCGCGTCATTTGCAAAGCAAAGCGTCTTTCCGCGCCAGCGCAGATCAACATCCCACGAGATTTTTGGACCCAAGTGATCGATGTGCCACTGCCATCGATCATTGAGTTTGAGCGACCGGCGGGCGGCGAAAAGGCCATTGCAGAGGCCGCTCGTTTATTGTCAGAAGCCAAATTCCCCGTCATCTTATCCGGCGCCGGCGTGGTGCTCGGTAACGCGATCGCAGACTGCGTGGCGTTGGCGGAAAAATTAGACGCGCCGGTGTGTAATAACTATCAGCACAACGATTCATTCCCGGGCAGTCACCCATACGCCGTGGGACCCTTGGGGTATAACGGCTCTAAGGCGGCGATGGAGTTAATTTCAAAAGCGGACGTGGTGCTTGCTTTGGGAACTCGATTGAATCCATTTTCAACTTTGCCTTGCTATGGATTGGATTATTGGCCGAAGAATGCGAAGGTCATTCAAGTCGATATCAATCCAGATCGCATTGGCTTGACGAAACCGGTGACTGTACCCATTTGTGGTGATTCCAAATTGGTGGCGCAACAAATTCTGAAGCTCTTAAAAACCGGCACCGATCATGCGGCTAAAGAGGCGCGGGTGGCAGCCATTGCTGACGCCAAAAAGCGATGGGCGCAAGAATTGGCTACGTTGGATCATGAGCAAGACGATCCGGGCACCGATTGGAATGAGAAGTCGCGTGAGCGCGAACCTGGTCATTTATCCCCGCGCAAAGCGTGGCGTGCGATCATTAAAGGACTGCCATCCGATGCTATTATTTCCAGCGACATTGGTAATAACTGCGCAATCGGCAATGCTTACCCCTCGTTTGAAAAAGGACGTCAATATTTAGCGCCAGGGTTATTTGGGCCCTGTGGGTATGGCTTCCCATCGATTATTGGTGCAAAGATTGGCAATGGGAAGCGTCCCGTAGTGGGCTTTGCGGGCGATGGCGCGTTCGGCATTTCGATGAATGAAATGACGTCCATCGGCCGTGATGAATGGCCTGCGGTGACGATGGTCATTTTCCGCAACTACCAATGGGGCGCTGAAAAGCGCAACTCCATTCTGTGGTACAACAACAACTTCATCGGCACCGAGTTGGATCCCAATCTTTCTTACGCCAAAGTGGCGCAAGGATGTGGTCATAAAGGCGTGCTCGCCACCACTGCAGACGAAGTGACCAACGCCATTAAAACGGCGTGCGAGGAGCAACAAAAAGGCGTCACAACCTTTATTGAAATCCTTCTTAACCAAGAATTGGGTGAGCCATTTAGACGCGATGCCATGAAAAAGCCCGTTGCGGTTGCGGGCATTTCTCGAGAGGACATGCGTCCTCAACAGGTTGAAGTCGAATGAGTCGTTTAGAGCCGGTGTGGGTATTTAACGCCGGCTCTTCCTCAATCAAATGCGCCATTTTTGATGGCGAGACGGAGTGCGTGAACGGTCAGATAGAACGGATCGGCGCAGAGCCGAGACTGATTATTGGCAAAGAGTCTCCTGTTTCCTTGGAGGCAAACGTAAAGCACGCCCACGCATTAGACGTCTTGTTAAGAGCGTTTGGTCAGCGAGGTTTTGATATTAAGGACGCTCGGGCTGTGGGTCATCGCATTGTCCACGGCGGCACGATGTATCAAAAACCAGTGGAACTCTCTGCTTCCACACTGTCTCAACTGCAGCCTTTGCGTAATCTCGCACCGCTGCACAATGGGTTTGGCCTCGACATCATCGAGCGGCTATGGAGCATTCGTTCCGACGTTCGACAAGTGGCGTGTTTTGACACCGCGTTTCATTCAACCATGGTGGAATCGATGCGGCGATTGCCGATTCCAGAGGCGTATGCGCAAAAAGGCTATCGTCGCTATGGATTTCACGGGATCAATTATGAATTTCTCAGCGAAGAGTTGCAGCGTTTAGGCGCCCCGTCTCGAGTCCTGGCTTTTCATTTGGGAAACGGTTGCAGCATTGCTGCGATCGAAAACGGCAAAAGCGTTGCCACCACCATGGGATACTCGACCCTCGAGGGCCTGGTAATGGGCACTCGCACCGGGAGCATTGATCCAGGCGTCATCATTTCGTTGCTGAAAAACGAAAACATGTCCGTTGATCAATGTGAAAATTTGTTATACCGACAGTCCGGTTTATTGGGTATGTCGGGTATCAGCAACGATATGCGGACGCTGTTGGCAAGCGCTGATCCTGCCGCCCGGGGTGCGGTGGAGCACTTCATCGTGCAGGCGGCCCGGCAAGCGGCTGGACTAGTGCCGTGCCTAGGTGATGTGGATGCGTTGGTGTTCAGCGGCGGCATCGGATACGGCGCCGCGGAGATTCGAGCACGAGTCGTTGAGAAATTAAGCTTCTTAGGCTTTAAAATAAACGTCGCCGCAAACGACGCGCGTCGGGATCGCATTGAGTCGCTAAACGGCAGTAAGCCCATCTATGTGATCGCAGCCAATGAAGAAAAGATGCTCGCGCGTCATGTTTATAGAGTGTTAATGGAACGGACAGCATAATGAATTCAACTTCGTCGATATGGAACATAGGTCGTGGCGTTGTAGTGGCGACACTGGTTGGATTAATCGCTACGCAGGTGGCCGCAATCCGCTGGTTTGCGGATCATGGAATATCGCCGCTGACGGTGGCGATCGTCTTGGGAATCGCCCTCGGCAACACCGTATATTCTTCTTGGGCAAACTGGGCCAATCCAGGAATTGCCTTCTCGCGCACGACTTTATTGAGAACGGGCGTGGTGTTTTACGGATTCCGGTTAACCCTTCAAAACGTGGTTGAAGTGGGCGTCGCTGGTGTCCTGATCGACTTGATTATGGTCGTCGGGACATTTGTACTGGCCGTTTGGGCTGGAACTCGGTTTTTAAAAATGGAACGCACCAGCTGCATGTTGGTGGGCAGTGGAAGCGCGATTTGTGGTGCCGCGGCGGTGTTGGCCACGGAGCCTGTGGTGGAGGGCAAAAGCGAGGATGTCAGTGTGGCGGTGGCCGGAGTGGTCATTTTTGGAACCGTATCCATGTTTTTGTACCCGGTGCTTGCGTCACTGAATCAGACGTTCGCGATCATACCCGGTGGTGCGCGAGAATTTGGGATTTACATAGGATCCACGGTGCACGAAGTGGCGCAAGTGGTTGCCGCCTCTCGTCAGGTCAGCGTCGACGCGTCGGGAACGGCCGTGATTGCCAAAATGGTGCGCGTACTAATGTTGGCGCCGTTTTTAGTGGTTCTGGCTGCCTGGATTAAACCCTCTTCCGAAAGCGGTGGTGGAAATGTCATAGCGATGACACAATCTGCGCTCAAAGCGGTACCGGTTTTTGCGTTTATCTTTGTAGGTGTGGTGCTGTTTAACTCGCTGCATCTACTCGATAAAACGATTGTCGACGGCATCGTCAAAATTGATACGTTGTTATTAGCCATCGCGATGGGCGCGTTGGGTATATCCACCAACATTTCCGCATTGGCCAAAGCGGGCGGTAAACCGATGTTGTTGGCATTGATTTTGTTTGTGTGGCTGGTGATCGGTGGGGCAGCCGTTAATCATGTGGTGATGAAGCTTTTAGCGTAGTGGTTCTCCCGGCATCAATTGATCACCGCTCGAGTAATTCACCGGCTGTGGGTGAATAAACTCCGTTGCGCGAAAAAAGCCATCGGTGTGTAATTGCGCTGGCTTTTCATACAGCAGCGAAGACCAATTAGTCTGTACGTGAGGAATTGGTTACATTGAAAATGTTCGCAATCAACGGATAGTATTCGTTTAACGCGAGTGACATGTGAGGGACGAAAAATTTTCTCGACTGACCGAAACCGTCAGGGGCGATCAAGCCCATAACCGATAATTCGTGTGATGGTCATCCTCTTTAAGTTTCAGAACGATTGATCGCTGCGGCATTCTTGGCAGCTTCATTAATGATTGGCTTTGAAAGCTCAAAATTCGACGTCTTGGTGTCACTTTTTATTAACTCATTACCACGAGGAGCCGTAATGCGCGGGGCAATTATTGTTCCCATGGCAACAAGCAAAATGAAGCACGTCAATGCAACGATTTTAGTCCGCGTTGTCATGATTCGTTTCCGGCGGCATTGAACGCACTCTGGACTCAATTAGTAGCCGCTCCTATGGCTCGATAATTGAGAACAGAACAAGGCCCGAACTGGCAACAGGCGGAGCAAGGTCAGTGTCGAGGATTTAATAAAAGAGGCCGCAAATTAAATTTATTTGTTGAGATTTCTTGGCGCTAAGGTGCAGCGACCGCGAATTTGGTTTATCAATGGCGTTATTTTAATCACACCGACTAGGCCTGTGAAGTGCGCTTTCGAACCCAATACAGGACGCCCATAACGCCCGCACTAATCACGCCAAAGAGTAACGCCGATCGTTGTGCTGGAATAATCGCCATTGCGGCCAAGATTAAAAACATCAAGCCAATCGTGAAATATGTTAGATAAGGATAGAACCACATCTTTACACGCAATTTCTCAGGTGCAGTGGCTTCCAGCGTTGCGCGCATTTTTAATTGCGCAAAAGCAATTAAAAGATAGACGAATAACGCCACTGTGCCGTAGGAGTCGACGATGAATTTAAAAATGGTGTCGGGTGCCAAGTAGCTTAAAAATACCGTTACAAAGCCGAACGAGGTGCTCAATAAAATAGCGCGTACCGGTACGCCATTGGATGCGATTTGACCAAAAAAGCTCGGCGCGTCATTACGGCGTGATAAGGCCATGAGCATGCGCGAAGACGCAAATAATCCACTGTTCAGACACGACAAGACGGCGGTTAAAATCACGGCATTCATGACGTCTGCCGGTCCCGGTAAGTGCGATATGAACGATAAGTTGCCCGAGCCCACCAAGGATTGCAGTGCGGGGGTGTTGAGTGAATTAAGCGCGGTCACATAAGGTTGGGTAATTCCAGGGTCATTCCACGGCAGAATGGTCACCACCACTAAAATTGAACCCAAATAAAACACCAGCACTCTTGATATAACCGACTGCGTGGCTTGCGCGACCGCTTTTTCCGGTTCAACGGATTCGGCGGCGGCAACGGTTACGATTTCGGAGCCAAAATAAAATCCGGTCGCGGCAACCGCACCCGTTAACATGGGTAGAACACCGTTGGGAAAAAATCCACCGTGCGCGGTGAGGTGGCCAAAGCCACTGGGTATGCCCGGCCACGCGCCGATGATCACCAAGACGCCGAGCATCAAGAAAATACTGATCGCCGCTACTTTAATGGATGCGAACCAATATTCGCTTTCACCCCATGAACGAACCGAAAGTAAATTCACGCAGGTGAATAAAACCATCAGCCCCAACGTCAGTTGCCATTGGGGAACATCGGCAAACCAATAATGAAGTCGGTCCGCGCCGGCGAGTGCCTCTAGGGCCACGACGATGATCCAAAAATACCAATACATCCAACCCGTCATAAACCCAGCGCCTTGGCCTAGCGCTAAACGGTTGTATTCGTAAAAGCCACCGACCGCAGGGTGCGCGACGGCCATTTCCCCCAACATACGCATGACCAAGACCACCAACATCCCGGTGATGCCAAACGACAGAATTGCGGCCGGCCCGGTGTCTTGGATAACAACGCCGCTGCCGACAAAGAGACCCGCGCCGATAACGCCGCCCAGTGCAATCATGCGCATGTGCCGTGACTTTAGGGCCTTCTGCAAACCGTGTTGTTCTGGCATCGCGGACATAGGTATAGCCTTTTAAAAATCCCCCGAATAACTCTAATGTACATCATTTTTTGACGTAATTTGCGCCACTCACGGCCCGATGAAATGCCTCAATGTGAAAGGCTTGTTGGGCTTGACTATAGCGGTGCGAATCGCCCTTTGGGCACGCTTTGCGAGCCTGGCAGCCTTGGGTTAAGCACCGTTGGCCAGCCGGTGTATCCAGATGGCTGAGGCACAATTCCACGCGAAAGCCACTGAGGTCGAACGCCCCCACAGGACAGCCGTTAAGGCAAGGTTTTGCCAAGCACGAGTCGCAAGGCGAGTTGTTTGAACTCTTTTGTGCAGTGCGCTCTTGGGCGTATTGGTAAAAGGAATGAGAGTCGTTAAAGCGCAACGCACCCCGATAGGCGTGCCAAAGCCCATAATCATGGTCGATGAGTAAGCCCAATGGAGTTGGATAACAGTTGCCCGCCGCGAGTGCCAAGCGCTGCAGCGGAAGCCTGGAATCATTCGGATTAACGGCGTCAGCGCCAAAACGTCGTGCAAGCTCTTCTAATAGCCGCATAGACCAGCGATCCAGAGGATTGGGCTGACCATCGTTCGCCTCAGTTGAACTCATAAAATGGGGCCACTGGCGTGCGCCCGTGAATCCGACCAGTACCCAAAAATTGCCGGATTCGTGTTCAAACCCACTCGTTAATGACAACGTTGAATCCAACACAACTCCCCGCATCGCTAGATGGCGCGCTTCGATTTCGTTAACAAGCTCTGTAAATGCCAGTTTCATATCGGTATACTAAAATTTCAGACAAGTCCGTTGCGATATTGCACTTTAACCGAAAATCAGTCAGTATTTTTTAAAAATAGAAACATCATTCACAGAGGCGAGTAACGGCGGAATTGTCATGGAAAACGTCTCTCTTAAAAAGATTCTGCTGGTCTACGCTGGGCACCCCGGAGGAACGACGGATCAACTGAAGCTGGCATTGGAACAAGGGCTTCAACACGACGAGTTGGTCATAGAAAAACGTGTTTTATGGGCGCCTAATGCAAACGCCGACGATATTTTGTGGGCCGATGGCATACTGCTCGCAACGCCTGAGCACTTTGGTTATATGGCAGGGAAAATGAAAGATTTTTTTGATCGTACATTTTATCCAGTCGAAAACAAAACCCTTGGCAAGCCGTACGCGCTCGTTGTCAGCGCTGGCAACGATGGAGTTGGAACGGTCCAGGCGGTGGAGCGCATTGTTAAAGGCTATGGATGGAAAGCGATCGCACCTGCGTTACGCGTGATTGGTAAGCCCACACCACCGTGTTTGCAAAAAGCGGCTGAAATGGCGCAAACCTTGGCGCTCGGATTGCAGGAAAACATATTTTAAAAATGTGTTTCTAACGACAATAGCCCGTCTATTAATAATTGAGCCCACTGCTGCTGACCGAATGCGTCGGCAATTAAGTCCTGACGCATCTCTAATTCAATATACTCAATCCCTCGACGTTCCGCGTGAAAGGGCACGGAATAGTCGGTTTGATCGGTCAGTTGATAAGGCTGATTATGGGCAATGTTCAATCCATAGCGATGGGTCCAAACGTCCGCTAGTCTTGGACCAAGCACGGACGGCGATCGATACAAAACCGCGCCATCCATGTAACGTCGATGACCGCGCAACTGGTCAGTCATGCTGTGTACGGCCAAGTATCGAGTGGGAACTGCCCGGGACGAGCGGTCATCAATGATGGACTCGATGGCATCGTGATAGGGGCGCCAAAAGCGATCCACTCGGCTCTGACGGTCAGCGGCCGTAACCTCCGAATTGCCAGGAATCGAGCCCTCATCTCCGTCTGTTGGAATCAGCCCCGGGGCATCCAAAGGGCGGTTACAGTCAATGACTAACCTAGATACCAGTGAGTAAATTAAGGTGGCTCCCAAATAGTCCGCCACACGTTCGGCGACCGCGAGTGCGCCGATGTCGTAGGCGATGTGACGGTCAAGGTCGCGAGTTGTGAGTCCCAAACTCCGGAACTCTTCAGGGATCACCGCACTGGCGTGGTCGACGACCAGAAGCCACGGACAGGATGACTGGTGATGTTTCACCCGAAAAGCAGCGGAATGTGATGTGAGGTCGTTCAATTGATTTGGTCCAAATTAAACCGAAGTAAGGCAGACTGACCATTGACCAGACGAACCTATAACATTACATTATAGCCACTTGTCAATACCGTTAACCTGCCGCGATATACTACCAATCCAACCCTCTGGATAATTGTGCGAGCTTCATGAATTTTATTAAAGCCGTCTTAAATCGCCCATACACGGTTGGTGCTCTGGTTGCGCTGCTCACCATTTTAAGTTTCTTTGAACTCAGTCGGATGCCTGTGGATATTTTCCCAGACATCGACATTCCAGTGGTGAGCGTCGTTTGGACCTACAACGGCATGCCGGCAGACGAAATTCAAAATCGAATATTAACAATTCATCAGCGGCAGCTCGCCTCCCTAGTTGATGATATCGAAAAAATCGAAGCCACCAGTTATTACGGTGTTGGTGTCGAAAAGATTTATTTGCATGAAGGCGCGGACATCTCTCGTGCGGTTAGCCAGCTATCGAGTGCCGCATTAGTGTCCTTAAAGTATATGCCGCGCAATATTGTACCGCCGCTGATACTGCGCTACGGCGCCACGGATGTGCCCATCATTCAACTGTCGTTGTCCAGCCCGACCTTGGCCGATAATGAGCTCAATGACTATGGCCAAAATATTATTCGACCGGCGCTTGCCGTCGTGCACGGCGCAGAGGTGCCACAGCCCTACGGTGGGAAGCCACGCGTTGTGATGGTGGATCTTAATGTTACGGCCATGCAGGAGCATGGGGTATCCGCGCAGGAAGTCAGCGACGCGCTGCAACGTCAAAACGTTGTGATGCCCGCCGGTAACGCAAAGATGGGAAGTTACGACTGGCCCATAAAAATTAATAACACCGCTAATGCGATTGAAAAAATTCAAGAATTTCCCATAAAACAAATTGGGGACACGACGATTTTTATTCGTGATGTTGCCCACGTTCACGATGGTTTCCAAATACAAACCAACTCAGTCAGCGTGAACGGGCAATCCGGCGTTCTAATGACGATTCGTAAAACCGGCCGAATTTCGACGTTATCGGTGATCGACGGTGTAAACAAAGCCTTGCCGGATATCAAAAACGTCTTGCCCAGTTCTTTAAAAATTAAGCCGCTATTCGATCAATCGGTGTTTGTGAAAGCGTCGATCAATTCGGTGTTGATGGGTGGCGTTTTGGCCGCGCTATTAACCGCTTTAATGATTTTATTGTTTTTAGGGGACGCAAGGCTCACCCTCATTATTGTCTGCTCCATTCCCGTTTCGATTTTGATTGCGGTATTGATCATGGGCTCCACTGGCATGACGCTCAATACCATGACGCTTGGAGGGTTTGCCCTGGCCGTTGGAATTTTGGTGGACAACGCAACCGTCGTTATCGAGAATATTGAGCGACACGCGGCAATGAACAAAAGCATTGTCGACTCCATTGTCGAGGGCGCGGCGGAAGTTGGCTTGCCTACTGCGCTCGCCACGTTGTGCATTTCGATCGTCTTTGTGCCGATTTATTTGCTGGAGGGAACCGCGCACTACCTGTTTTCGCCGCTGTCAACCGCGGTGATTTTGGCCCTTGCCGCTAGTCTATTGCTCTCATTCACCTTGGTGCCAATGTTGTTTAAAATATTGATGAGTCCGCATGGCACTGATCAATCTGAAAAAACGGATACGTGGGTCGCGTTAATACACCACGCATTTGAGCGGCGTTTTGAACAATTTCGTCGCTTTTATGAGTATGCACTTGAGCGAGCGTTGAACGCGCCGAGGGCTGTTTATGCACTGGGATTGACAGTCATCGTGTTGGCGTTAGTGTTATTTCCGTTTTTGGGTAAGAACTTTTTCCCCAAGGTGGATGCGGGACAATTTCGATTACACATCCGAGCTCAAAATGGTACTCGAATAGAGCAAACTCAACAGGAAGCGGCAGACGTTGAGCGCATGATTCGACGGTCCTTGGGGGACCAGCAAATCCAGTCCGTGATTACGAATGTGGGATTGCCGTACAGCGGATTAAATCTCGCGCTGAGTGATTCCGCGACTGTTGGACCTATGGATGGCGAAATGCTGGTGTCATTGACTGAACATCATGCTCCGGTTGAGGAAATTACTGCGCAGTTGCGCCGCGAATTACCAAAGCAGTTTGCACATCTAACGTTCTTTTTTCAGCCTGCCGATATCGTCAATCAAGTGCTTAATTTCGGGCAGCCTGCGCCAATTGATATCCGGGTGCAAGGCAAGAATCTCGCCGAAGCATACGCGTTGGCTAATGAATTAAAAAACGCTGTTGCCAAAGTTCCTGGCGTCGTCGATGCGCACGTTTTTCAAGTGCCGGAGTCGCCGGCATTTAGTATAGAGATCGACCGAAGCCGGGCATCCAGTCTTGGGTTGTCTCAGCAGGATATTGCCACGAACGTGTTGCTATCAACCAATTCAAGTGCTCAGCTGTCTCCTAATTTTTATGTCGATCCAAAAACCGGAGTGAGCTATCCATTGGTTGTGCAGGTGCCCACGTATCGTTTGTCCACGCCGCAAGAATTACTAACGATGCCAACAACGACGTCTAAGCGCACACAGCAAGTTCTGGGCAACGTTGCAACGGTTTCCGAGACCTCGACGCCTCTTGCGCTGTCTCAGTTGAACTTGCGGCCAGTTGTGGATGTGCATGCAGACGTTCAAGGGATTGATCTTGGATCTGCGTCTAATGCAATTGAGAAAGTCATTCAAACTCATCAACCTCAATCGACGTCGGGCCTTAAGGTCTCGTTGGCAGGGCAAATCGAAACCATGCAAGAGAGTTTCAACGGCATATTTTTAGGAATAGGGTTTGCGATTATCTTGGTTTACTTGATTTTGATGATTAATTTTCAAAGCGCAATTGATCCATTGGTGGTGCTGGGAGCGATTCCGTTTACCTTGTCCGGTGTGGTGATTATGCTTTTTGTAACCCAGACTACGTTAAGCGTTCCAGCCTTAATGGGGGCGTTAATGTGCATTGGATTGACGACCGCAAACAGCATTTTGGTGGTTAATTTCGCTAGAGAGCAAGAACGTGCCGGCTTGTCGGTTTTAAACGCGGCGCGTTCCGCGGGGTTCACTCGGTTGCGTCCAGTGCTCATGACCGCCGGGGCTATGATGATTGGCATGATTCCGATGGCGTTGGGCGTGGGAGAGGGCGGGGAACAAAATGCGCCGCTCGCGCGAGCGGTGATCGGTGGGTTAAGTATAGCCACGGTAGCTACGTTAGTGATCGTTCCTTTATTGTTTGTAGCGTCTCGCTCAAAGCAAACTAAAGACTCAGTAGGTGATTTTATGAATAGTGATAAAGATAAAATAATAAAATCCGAAATTGAGATGGATTTACGCCAGGAACCGTATACGCACGTCGAGCAAGTGGACTCGCCTCGTTTCAATGAACAACTAAAGCGATTGCGATGGGCATTTGGCGCTGTGTTGTTACTAATTATTTTAGTCAGTGTGACGAAATTTGCTCGTTATCAACAATTGGTCACTGATGCAAAAGCGGAAGCAGCCAATTCTCAGATGATTGAAGTAATTAGTATTAAACGCGCAGATTCTCAGGGTCAGGTTATTTTGCCCGCTCGAATCGAGGCCATGCATTCGACTCGAATTCAAGCGCGAGTGAATGGTTATATTGATCAAATGATGGTGGACATTGGAGATCGAGTAAAGAAAGGGCAAGTCTTAGCGCTGCTGTCTACCCCTGAACTTGATGCGGAGCTCAACGCCGCGAAAGCGCAGTTGGCGTCGGCGGAGACGCGCAAAGCGCTGGCGCAACGATTGGAGGATCGAATCAAGCAAACGTTACCAGGCGCAGTGTCTGATCAGGAGCGCGACCAGCGTCAATCGGAACTCAGTTCGTCAAATTCCGACGTGGTTTTAGCAAAAGCCAAAGTGGATCAATATCAGGCGATGGCTCAATTTAAACGCGTCACGGCCCCTTTTGATGGGGTCATTAAATCACGGTTCGTTGACGTGGGCACTCTGGTAACCGCGGGTTCGACGAGCGCGACGTCGTTGTTTGATGTTGTGGAGGATGACCCTCTGCGGGTATTTGCGGATGTGCCGGAATTCGTGAGTCTCAGCCAGTCGGTGGATGCCAAAGTGGAGTCACTGGATGGCGGTCAAGTAATAAAAGCAAAGTCCTCCCGTTCGGCGGGTGGTTTAGACGACGTTACCCGAACGCGTACGGTCGAATGGGATGTGGATAATCACGAACATCGTTGGCTTCCCGGCATGCAAGCCAAAATAACCTTGCTCAAGCCAGCAACGCGTGGATTTACCGTGCCGATTACGTCGGTGTTGTTTAAGTCTGAGGGCCCGTTTGTTGCGGTGGTAAATGGCAACAATACGGTGCATTGGGTTCCTGTGTCCATATTGGAAGATAATGGCAAATCGATGGTGGTCAGCGGTGAATTAAGCGAAGGCCAAAAATTAATTAAAAGCGCTTCAATCAGCATCAAAGAGTCAGCGACGGTCAGTATTAAAGCGGCGGATTCCAAGTGAAACGGCCTAAAGCTCGGGTTTTCAAATTAAACAGGCTGGTGGCGTGCGGCGCGGTTGTCCTCGCGCTCGGAGCCTGTCAATCGTTTAAGGCTCCGGTGCCGGAGTGGCTGGCAATCCCATCTCAATTTGATGTCCCAGAGACCGCTCACCGAGGGGGCAACGCGCCAGATTCAAAACAACCCTGGTGGTTTGGCTACCACGACGACGTCCTCAATCAACTGATCTCAACCGCGTTGGACAAGAATCCAGACATTGAAATTGCGTTGGCGCATCTTAGAGAGGCTGAAGCAATCGACTCGTCCGGTTGGACTCATTTTGCGCCCAATGCGGATGTTAGTGCTGGCGGGGGACATGGCACGGGTAGTGATAACTCTCGATCGCGCGTGGGCTCAGTCCTGGGTTCGGCCGATAGTAATAAAGCCCTGACCCATTTGACGGCAGTGGGCGGAGTAGAAGCCACGTGGCAAATTGATTTGACGGGAAAAATAGCCGACCAGGTTAAGTCCATTCACGCCAATACCGAGGCCTTGCGAGCGGCACGCTCTTTTCTGGTTTCTCGCATCATCGCAGAAGTTGTTCAGAGTTATGCCCAGACTCGAGGCTTACAGACGGAATTGGCGCTCAACAGCCATTCTCGTGAAATAGCCGACGAGCTTTTTGACCTCATCAATAACCGTCAACACTTGGGATTGGCATCCCAATTGGAACTGGACCAAGTCCGGCGGGACCGCGACAAAACCCGCGCCGATGAACAGGCGATTCAGGTTCAATTGGCGTTATCGGAGAACCGCCTGGCGAGCGTTGTTGGCGTGTATCGTCGAGAAATAGAACTGGCGCTTAAGGAGATCAAGCCGGTTCCAATGGCGGGCGGAGAGCTCAACGTGGGAGTGCCGTTGGAGGTGATTCAAAATCGGGGGGACGTGCAGTTTTCGGCGTTAACCTTAATTGCGGCGCGCGCCGACAGCAGTAGCCAGGTCGCACGATTGTTCCCGACAATCGGATTAACCGCTGCCGTAGGACAGCAGCAACAGGATCTGAATGGTGTTCCGAACGTGACCCAGCATATATGGTCGGTTGGGCCAGCGTTATTTTGGCCAATTTTGGATTTTGGATCGTTGGACGCAGAAATCGAAGCCAGTCGTTGGAAAACGCGTGAGGCATTGATCAAATACAAAACCACGATTCAACAGGCGGTCTCGGACGTGGAAACTCACGCGAATGCTTACAAACGATCGCTGGAGCGAGTCAAATCGCTCGAGTCTGCGCTTGAGGCAAGCCATCAGAGCTCTCAGTTGACCTTAAATCGTTACCAGAATGGGTTAACGGATTACTTACACGTTATTGATGCTTATCGACAAGAAGACGTCATAGCAAAGGAGTACACCGAAGCGTCCATTCAGGTTGCCGTTGAATGGGCAACCTTACAAGTCGGTCTTGGGCAAGGCCAAGATGCGGTGGTGATCGCCGATCACCCGTTTATTCCCAAGCCAGCAATCGTGGCTCTCTTCACCCAATTTTTAAACCCCCGCCCGGAACCTCGTCAGTAAACAGCCTTAAAGCTTGATCTCATAGGTTAGCCATCCGGTACGAACGGCGCACTGGTCATAAAGGCCGCGTGCTCGGTAGTTGTTATCTGCTGTCAACCAACGAATCACGGTCCAATTTCGTTGCCTACCAATTTCGCTCACTTGATCAATCAAGCGCTGACCGATGTGATGTTTTCGAAATTGAGGGCTGACGTACAAATCGTCCAAAAATCCAGCAACGGCCGCGTGTAAGGGGCGGGGCATTTCGCGAAAATGCGCAAGACCAATGACGTCCTGCTGATGGTTAACCGCAATCAGGGCTTCACACGGGTGAGAGGGGTCTAACAGCCAAGACCACAAACGTTGGGCCTTTTCTTCTGTAAACGATACGTTATAAAACTCGTTATAGCCCTCAAACATTCGCTTCCATCCATCAAAATGTTGATTTTCTGGCTTAATAATTTGAATGTCCGAACTCATTGAATCACCTCATGCTGTGTTGGGTACTATCCTAACATTGAACCGTGTACCATAGATTATGCTGGAATAGTCGTGGGATGGACGGCGGCGATCGAGAGCACAGGAGGGGAAGGGGTATGAACTCTAAAATACCGGTCATTGCCGCGCCGATGTTTCTAATTTCCGATCCTAAGTTGGTCATGGCGCAATGCGCCGCCGGGATTGTCGGCTCTTTTCCCTCATTAAACGCAAGACCCGTTAGCGTGCTTGACGAGTGGCTCGATGAGCTCAATCAAGGCCTTGCGTCATTGCGGTCAAAAGGTCACCAACCGGCCCCTTATGCCGTCAATTTAATCGTCCACAAATCCAATGCTCGTTTAGAGCAAGATTTAGCGCTGTGTATAAAACACCGTGTTCCTAAAATCATCACGTCCCTGGGCGCTAATACGGAAGTCTATGCCGCGTGTGCTGCGGCTGGCATTGAAGTCTTGCACGATGTCACCACCAACGTTTACGCACATAAAGCGATCGACAAAGGAGCCACGGGGCTCATTGCGGTTTGCGCTGGTGCGGGAGGGCATGCCGGTGCGCAGTCCCCATTTGCGTTGGTGGGAGAAATTCGTGAGTGGTTTAAGGGCCCGTTGGCGTTGTCCGGTGCCATCGCATCTGGTCGAGGCATTTTGGCAGCACTCGCGTTAGGCGCAGATTATGCGTACATCGGCTCAGCGTTCATTGCCACAACAGAGGCTCGTGCCTCAGATGCTTACAAACAATCGATCATTAACTCCACTGCCAGCGACATTATTTATACCAAGTCGTTCACTGGAATTGCTGGCAATTACTTGCGAGAGTCTATTGTCAATGCGGGGCTAAATCCCGACGCGCTGCCTGATGCTCAAAGCGTCGTTGATTTTTCAAAAGTGAATGCCGCTAAAGTGTGGAAAGACATTTGGGGTAGTGGTCAGGGAATTGGTGTGATTCATGAGGTAAAAAGCGTCCAGACACTGGTGGATCAATGGCAAAAAGAGTTTGAGGTGGCTTTAGAATCGATGTGCGCGAAACCCGTCGCCGGTTAGACTCCTAACATTCGATCAGTCTTGAATTACAGTTTAAAATAGATTTTTCGTCGGTTTGCAGAGAAGCTATGAATATTGATCAAGGTTTTCTAAAATTTAAAGCGCTGGCAACAGTTATTGGTGCATTGGTGCTTGTGGGGCATATGGATTCAGCCCTCGCGGATGCTGGACCGCCTATGGTGACGGATGATCCTGGCACACCAGGCGACGGTCGATTTGAAATTAATGTGGCCACGCTGCTGAATCGTTCGTCGGATTCAAAGCTCATTCAATTACCGCTCCTTGACGTCAATTATGGGGTCGGAGATCGTTTGCAACTCAAAGTGGAAACTCCCTGGCTGATTGCTAAAGATTCCACGGGCACAACCAGTGGGCAAGGCAATGCCCTATTGGGCGTGAAGTGGCGATTCTATGATGGCGGCGAAAATAGCTTAAAAGTCTCAACCTACCCCCAGGTGGAATTTAAACCAATTAATAGTCGTTCAGTCGCTAAAGGGCTGGCTGATCCTGGCGTTAATGTGCTGCTGCCAATAGAAATGCAAAAAAATCTAGGCGCATTTGATGTCACAGCGGACTTTGGTCGTTGGCAGCGCAACTCGCTATTGGAGTCGAGTTGGATGGGCGGAGTGGTTTTTGGTCGAAATATCCACGACGATGACCAAGTGATGCTGGAGATTCACACCGAACGAACCGACCATACCCAACAGTCCCAGACGCTTATTAACGTCGGCACTCATTTAGAAGTCAATCCAACATTGACGTTACTGCTCTCCGCGGGACGGGACATTAAAAACTCGATTACACCGCCTAGTTCGTTTTTTTGCTATTTCGCGCTACAGATTCACTTGGGAAATCGAGAAAAATAATTAGGACTTCTATCGAATGGTTGTCCTAAACAATGGCCCGTTTGCCGCGGGTCGGTCCGGAGTAGTCGCGTTCAAGCAGCGACTACTCCGTTTGTTAGAAATTTTTTTAGAACTGTTCTTTAAGCAAAGGCGTCTGAACAGTGCTTGAATAGTTCAAACCAAAATTCATTGGAAATAAAGGTTTTTGTTTGATCAGTTGATACGGCTCCGCCAAGGGCGACCCCGGCCAATCGAATGACAATCGACCGGTGAAATCAAAACGTATTTTATTCTGAGCGTCGGCCACGAGTACGTCCGCTACACCACCGCCTTCAGAGCCCGGTTGCCAGGCCACAACAAAAGCATCGGCTGCATTGATTTCTGGGTTAACCCACAAGGGTCTTCCCGTCAGAAAAATAGCGATCACAGGGATTCCAAGTTTGTGTAGATGTTGCATGGTGCTCAGCGGGTCGCGGGCGTTAAAAACCGGGAACTTGATGTCACCGTGCATTTCCGCATAAGGCCGTTCGCCAAAAATTACAACAGCCACATCTGGCTTGACCGAGTTTGCTGAATCCAGCGTGCCAACAACGGTGCCGCCCGCGTCGGTGACGGCAGATCGCAATGCCGAGCCGATCGACTCCGCATTCGGAAAGTCGCTGCGGGTGGTATCCGATCCCTGCCAAGAAATCGTCCAGCCGCCCGCTTGTGGCGTCATGTCGGTATTGGGCACTTCAACCGACGGTCCGGTGATGTAAACCTTGGAGTGGGCCTTGATCGGCAGAACATGATTATTTTTCAACAACACCAATGACTCTCGAACCGCTTGCCGAGCGATGGCGCGATGCTGAGCGGACGCAATCAGTTGAAACTGCCCCTCCAGCGGGCGTGGGCCGTCCATGAGTCCCAACCGAAACTTCACGCGTAAGTTACGGCGTACTGCATCGTTGAGTCGTTCCATCGGAATGACGCCAGTTTGAACATCGTGGATGGTTTGGTCAAATAACGCGCGCCAGCCCCACGGGGCCATAAATAAGTCGATTCCGGCATTGATGGCTTGGGAGCAATGTTCCCGAATGCATCCTGGGATTTGAGCGTGGCCGTTATAGTCTCCAACCACTAAGCCTTCGAAACCCATTTGTCCTTTTAAGACGTCGGTTAATAGCGCTTTGTAACCATGCATTTTTTGACCGCGCCAGCTTGAGTAAGACGCCATAACGGTTAACGCGCCCGCATCGATCGCGCTTTGATAGCCTGCGGCGTGGAGTTTAATGAGATCGTCCTCGGAGGCAAGAGTGTTGCCTTCATCCTCACCATAAAGCGTGCCACCATCGCCTAAAAAGTGCTTAGCGGTCGCCGCAATTGAGCCTTGTTGAATGGTTTCCATCAACAAGGCATCGCCTTGTAAGCCCTCCACGTAGGCTTTGGCGTACTGCGCGATCACTGCGGGGTCTTGAGAAAAACTCTCATAGGATCGGCCCCAACGAACATCGCGAGCGTTGGCCAAGGTGGGAGCGAACGCCCACTCCATTCCCGTTGTTGCAACTTCCTCTGCGGTCGCTCGCGCAATTTTTCGGACTAAAGCAGCATCATGCATTGCGCCTAAAGCGATGTTGTGAGGAAATAACGTGGCCCCCACCAAATTGTTATGCCCATGAACCGCATCAATACCGAAAATGATGGGAATGGGCGTATGGTGAGGTCGGGATTCTAAAGAGATCGAGCGAAACTCTCTTACCATCGCAAGCCACTCGCGTGGGCCCGCGCGCTCATTGCCGTTGGGGCCTGAATCCCCTCCGGCCAACAATGAGCCTAATGGATAGCGACGCAGTTCTTCTGGAGAAATATTGCTGATGTCGGTTTGAATGATCTGCCCAACTTTTTCTTCCACCGTCATTTGAGCGATTAGGTTGGTAATCTTCTGCTCAGTCACTGAATTGGTGACGCCTACGCTTTTGGCTTTGGGCCAGTGGTTGACGTGGACAACTTGTGGGTCAGCGCTTTCGGAAAGCGCATCTAAATTAAGAGCGTGACCGACTGAGAAGACACAGCCATACGTCAACGCCAAAGCGCCTAGGATCAGCCGATGGTGGATGCGCACTTTGGGTTGCGTTGGTAATCTATTCATGTCGACACACTCTCAATAAAGCTTTAACTCGAATGACTGGGCACTCACTTCTGCAGATGGCGCTTAAGCCAGTCTTCAACCGTGTGATGCCACTGAATGCTGTTTTGTGGCGACAATACCCAATGACTTTCATTGGGAAACAACAAGAGTTCACTTTCAATGCCGCGCCGCTGAAGCGCGGTGAACGCGCCGATTCCTTGGCCGATCGGCACTCGATAATCACGAGCGCCTTGAATGACTAAGGTGGGAACCCTCCATTCACCAACCGCAGTAATCGGGTTAAAGCGCTCATACGCTGCGGGATTTGACCAAGGCGTGCCGCCGTTTTCATGTTCCGCAAACCACAATTCTTCCGTGGTGTAATACATGGCGCGAGCATCCAAAACCCCGTCGTGGTTTACCAGACAACGCCAGGCGCCGGATTCGGGGGTGTGCCAATGGCCAGCAATCCAGCTGATCATGAATCCACCGTAACTGGCGCCCAGGGCGCAGGCGTTGCTGCCATCCAGAAACGGGAACTCCTGCAACGCGGTCGCCCATCCTTTCTGTAAATCCTCCAATGGTCGATCGCCCCAGTGTTCACTAATCGAATCGGTGAAGGCTTGGCCGTAGCCGGTCGATCCGTGAAAGTCGATGGTTACTACGGCGTAGCCTAACCCCGCATAGGTTTCGGGATTCCAGCGATACGAAAAACTATCCAGCCACGACCCTTGTGGCCCACCGTGAATCAGAAATGCAACAGGATAGCGATGATTCGGTTGATACCCCACAGGCTTAAAGACCGTGCCTTGCACCGTTTCGTTATTAAAGCCCTTAAAGGTAAAAACAGTCGGCGTTGCGAATTCAATATCCACGAGTTGGCGTTCGTTAAAATGCGTCAGACTCTTTAGGACGCCGCGGCCATCTAGACTATACAAATCAGCCGGATGGGTTAGGGAGTCCTGTGCCACAATAATGGAGTTTGACGTAACCGTGAATTCGCCAACGTGACCATGCTCGGTTAATGATTTAACGGCACCTGTTTTTGGATTAATCGATACCAATATATGATTGCCATGATCGTCAACGGTGGTCAGGAGAGTTTTTCCATCCTTTGACCATTGTAGCGATCCAACGGAACGATCAAAACTTGCGGCGACGTCGCGTTGTTGTCCTGAGGCTAAATCAATTGCACGAATTCTAAAACGATCCGCCTCCGCTCCCGGTACCGCCATTGCGCGGTAGTACAGCGTTTTGCCGTCCTTAGACAGCAACGGATCGCTGTCCCAGGCCAGGTTGGACTCAGTCCAATTTTTCAAATTGCTTCCATCGATATTAATGGAATATATATCGAAATTCGTCGACCAAGGCTCAGAGCGTCCAGCGATGCGCGCTGTAAAAAATACCGATTTGCCATCTGGCGCAAATTGCACTTCAGCGGCATCACCAAAGGGCTTGGAGGGGATGTCGCCATCTACATGCGTTAACCGTGTCGGTTCCTTTGAAATGCGTCCATTTTGATCAAGGGATGCTAAAAACAATTGGGCGCGCCGACCATCTGTGTATTGGTCCCAATGCCTTATAAATAGTTGAGTGTATAGCTGCCCTTTGCCAGGACGCTGCTCCACTTGTTTGAGGCGAGCGGCGTTGCAGGCCAGCGTCTCACAATCGGCAAAGGACGCAACGCTGATGAGAATGTGCTTTCCATCAGGCGATACCCAATAGGCGTCGACGTCCACCGGAAAATCTGAAACGGGCAAGGAGCCACGTTGATAGCCATCTTTGGTGCTGATATCGAAACGATGAATTTGGGTGCTTTCACCCTGCGTGGCTAAAAAATACAACGATTTTCCATCCGGGGAAAATTGTGGGTCTTGAGCATTTTGCTCTTTGACGGTGAGGCGCTTTGGTTCGGCCGAGGGGGTTCCCAAGTCGATGCTCCAAATGCTCATCCGGCCACGATTGGCGTTTAAGTCGGTTTCACGGACACTGAACGCCACCGATTGGCCATCGGCGGAGGCCACCGGGTGGCTGACTCGTGCAAAACTCACCAAGTCTTCAACGGTTAATGGCCGAGCCCAGAGTGGGCTTAGGCTGGCCAAAAGCGCTGATAAAAAAAGCGATCGCAAAACCAACTGACGCATATTCAAACCCTCGTGTCCTTGTCGACTTCAGGCCGCTAGTTTCGCACAGAATTTCTCGCGTGCTGCACACGCTCGATTTCACACCGGAATTTATAAAATATATAATAAAATCAATGTCTTAATGAAAAAAACAATGCGCAGATCAGGTTCCATTGATGAGCAGTCGGGCGTACGGAGATCGATTTGCTGGCGTCCACGCGACGGCCAACCGCCGTTGCAGGCGCACGCGCGTCGGGTGAGTGGGATTGTGGTCGAATTGGAGTGGGTTTGGCCCAAGCCTCGACCGTATAATAGGCGGACCTAGACCGCTTTAAGGTTTTTATTTATGTACGCTCGTTCCGTCATTCGCCGTTCTCAAGGCCGCCCGACCTCGGATGGAGCAGGGGTTCGTTTGACGCGAGTCATTACGCCGGGTCAGTCTTTGGATCCCTTTTTAATGTTGGATGAGTTTGATTCCAATGAGGCTAACGATTACATCGGTGGCTTTCCAGCGCATCCTCATCGTGGGTTTGAAACGGTCACCTATATGTTGGATGGCCATATGTTGCATGAAGATCATATGGGCAACCGTGGCGATTTGAAGCCCGGCGGTGCGCAGTGGATGACCGCCGCTCGCGGCATCATTCATTCCGAGATGCCGCAGCAAGTGGCTGGACGGATGCGTGGCTTTCAGCTGTGGCTAAATTTGCCCAGCCGACTCAAAATGCAGCCGGCCCAATATCGAGACATTGAACCCGAGGACATGCCAGAGCATCGCCAAGGCAACTCGCTGATGCGCGTGATCGCTGGTCAGTTGGAATTCGTGGGTTCGGACGTTCAGGTCCAGGGGGCTGTCGCCGATACGGCGACTCAGGCGTTGTATGTGGATGTGGTGTTGGATGCGCTGGAACTGGTCAAAATCAAAATACCCACTTCACACCGATCGTTGCTGTACGTCTATGAGCACAGTGTTGAAATTGGTGAAGCGCGGCTGGTTAAGGGTGAAATGGCGGAGTTGTCGGAAGGCGATTACGTCGAATTGGCGGCTGGCTCTAAAGGTGCGAGGCTGTTGTTGTTGGCCGCTCAGCCGATCAAAGAGCCCGTCGTTCACTATGGGCCTTTTGTGATGAACACCGCTCAAGAAATTGAACAAGCGGTGATGGATTTCAGAACCGGCCGATTGACGGGTTAAGAGCATGGATTACCCAGAGCGCTTTCAAGTGATTGTGGTGGGAGGTGGGCACGCCGGCACCGAGGCGGCGTTGGCTGCGGCCCGAACCGGCGCGAAAACACTGCTGCTGACGCACAACTTTGAAACCGTCGGCAGCATGAGTTGTAATCCAGCCATCGGTGGCATCGGCAAGAGTCACTTGGTGCGTGAAATTGATGCCCTGGGCGGAGCGATGGGCGTTGCAGCCGATCGCGCAGCCATTCAGTTGCGAGTCCTCAACGGATCAAAAGGTCCGGCGGTTCGCGCCACGCGAGCCCAAGCGGATCGGCGGCTTTACCGGCAAGCGATTCGTCACATTGTCGAAAACACGGAAAACCTTGAGGTTTTTCAGCAAGAAGCGGCGCGATTGCTGTTGAACAACGCGCGCGTCAGCGGCGTGCAAACCGCCACTGGGGTGCGCTTTTATGCCGAGCACGTCGTGGTGACTGCCGGTACATTTTTGGCCGGACGCATCCATGTGGGCCTGGAAAATTCCAGCGGTGGTCGGATTGGCGATCCAGCCTCATTGACGCTGGCAGAACATCTGAGAGAGATGTTGCCGCGAACGGGACGATTGAAAACGGGCACGCCAGCGCGCATCGACGGCCGCAGTGTTGATTTTAGTGTGATGACTCAGCAAGACAGCGACCAACCTTTGCCGGTGATGTCTATGTTGGGCCGAGCATCCGATCACCCACGCCAAATTCCTTGTTTCATTACGCAAACCAATGAACGCACCCACGACATCATTCGTAAAGCGGCCGATCGATCGCCGATGTTTACTGGGCTGATTGAAGGTGTTGGCCCACGTTATTGCCCGTCCATTGAAGACAAGGTGGTGCGTTTTGCGGATCGAACCTCGCATCAGATTTTTGTTGAGCCGGAAGGCTTGGATACTCACGAGTTGTACCCCAACGGCATTTCAACCAGTTTGCCGTTTGACGTGCAACTGGAATTCATTCGAAGCATTCGCGGTTTTGAGAACGCCCATTTAACTCGTCCAGGTTATGCGATTGAGTATGATTTTTTTGATCCCCGTGATCTCAAAGAATCGCTTGAAACCAAAGTGTTGAGCGGGTTGTATTTGGCAGGTCAAATAAACGGCACGACCGGGTATGAAGAAGCCGCTGCACAAGGCTTGATTGCGGGCTTGAACGCAGCCCGAGCGAGCCTAGGTTTAGACGCCTGGTGCCCAAAGCGCAGTGAAGCGTATATTGGGGTCATGATTGACGATTTGATTACGCAAGGCGCGCCAGAGCCTTATCGTATGTTTACGTCCCGCGCGGAATACCGCTTGAGTTTGCGGGAGGATAATGCCGACTTGCGTCTGATGGCCATGGGCCGTCAATTGGGGTTGGTCAAAGACGAACAATGGAATTTCTTTGAGTTAAAACGCGACAGCATTGAGCGCGGGCACGTGCCCGATGGTGCGGATGAGCGATTGATCGCGCAGGTGGAGTTGGCGTTGAGCATTGATCGCAAGTACCGGGGCTACCTCGAGCGTCAAACGGTTGAAATCGAGCGCTTACGTCGTCATGAGCATTTAACCTTGCCGGCGGATTTGGATTATTCGAGCATTTCCGGCTTGTCCACCGAAGTTCGGCAACGGCTCACTGAAACTCGGCCGCCGACATTAGGAGCGGCGTCACGGGTCCCAGGGCTGACGCCGGCCGCCGTCTCGTTGCTGTGGGTTCATCTGAAGCGTTCTGGGGCGTTGAACCCGGTTCCCGGGGCGGCCTAATTCAGCTCAATTGGTCTGGGTGGCTTTGGATAATCCAAGGCCGGTCAAACGTCGTCCCCATGCCCGCGCGGGCCGGCCGCGTCTTTGGGGGCCTGCGATCCGACGTCGACGCCGCCGGGTGAACGGTCCTGACCTGGGCCAAATGACAGGCCAATGAGGCTGCAACACTAGCAATTTTATGATCAAAATCGTAAACTTAGGGCTTATCCATGGGATTCAAGTTATAGGCGAACCAATATGCGATTGATGACTTTGTGGATGGCGGCTGGGCTTTTGATGTTAGGCGTCACAGTTCACGCAGAAGACATGAAAGCGGATGCCGTCCGAGGCGCCAAACGGGCCTACACCTGCTTAGGGTGTCATGGCATAGCGGAGTACCGTAACTCGTACCCAAATTACCATGTGCCCAAAATTGGTGGTCAGCACGCGGAATACGTGGTCTCGGCGCTGGGAGAGTACCGCAGCGGCGCTCGCAAACACCCCACGATGCACGCTCAAGCGGCTTCCATGACCGATCAGGATATGGTGGACATTGCTGCTTATTTGGCATCGGATACGCCCTTGAAGTCCAAAGCGCAACCCGTTGCCAACGTTCCCAAAACGGCTCAAAACGTCTGTGCGGCCTGTCACGGTGTCGATGGCGTAGCCGCCTTGCCAGCCTATCCGAATCTGGCCGGTCAGCAGGCGGACTACATTGAGCAAGCGCTGCGTGCCTACAAAAACGGTTCTCGCCAGAACGTCGTCATGAACGGCATGGCTGCCACCATTAGTGAGGAAGAGATTCCGATGATTGCGCGATACTACGCCTCGCAATCTCCTGGGTTGTGGGTTCCCAAAGCCACGCACTAAACGATTGGCATGACACTTAAAGTCGATTCAAAAAACCCGGTCCATGCGACCGGGTTTTTTGTTTCGAATCCAGAGAACGGCATTTATACCGTTGACACTCATCACATTAGACCAAACCTTGATGCCAGTCATTTGATTGTCGATGATCATCGCGTGGCGGTGGTGGATACCGGGACGGCGTTGAGTGTGCCTCATATCCTGAACGCGCTACAGCGCTTGAATCTTGCGTGTGAACAAGTGGATTGGATCTTGTTAACGCACATTCATTTAGATCACGCCGGTGGCGCTGGGACCTTGATGAAATTCTTCCCAAACGCGACCGTTGCGGTTCATCCTCGCGGCGCACGACATCTCGTTGATCCGACCAAATTAGTGGCTGCAACCATCGACGTGTATGGTGAGGATTTTTTTAGAACCATGTATGGCGTGGTGGAACCCATTTCAGAACAGCGCGTTAAAGTCTGTGATGATCAGACGACGATTCGATTAGGTCAGCGGGAACTATCGGTTTGGCATTCACCCGGGCACGCTCTTCATCATCAGGTGTTCGTTGATCATGCCGCTAAAAGCATCATGGCGGGAGACGCGTTCGGCGTATCCTATCGCGAACTCGATGTTGAAGGCCGTCCGTTTATGATGCCGGCAACCACTCCGTCGCAATTGGATCCTGAGGCAATGATTCGCAGCATTCAAAAAATTGCCGCCTATGAGCCCGCTGCGGTATTCGTTACGCATTATAGTCGCCTCACCAACGTGCCCGATTTGGCCAATCAGCTGATCGAATCGTTACATCAATTTACGGAATTTGCGCGACAGGTTAAGCGACGCGGCGGCACCGAGTCGGAGTTAAAAAATCAAATAAAAGAGTTGGTTTTTAACCAACTGTCGGTTCACGGCGATCGTCATTCCGATCCGGAGCGAGAGGCCTTGTTGGATTTAGACATTGATTTAGACGCGCAAGGTTTATGGCATTGGGCATCAAAGCTTACTGGGTAAGTTAGTCGCTAATGGTTTGGGTGTAGGGAACAATACGACGTTCTCCTTCCGTCACTTGCAAGGGGCGGTCCATCGCAGGATAGGCGCGTTGAGCGCAATTGGTTCGCTCGCATAAGCTGCAGCTGACGCCGATTGGCGTCGCCTGGCCGCTTAAATTCAAACCCTGCGAATAGACGATTTCGGCGGCGTAGCGAATTTCACACCCAAAGCCAACGGCGTATTGACGATTGGGCGTCAAATAATTACCAGAGCGCTTTACAATGGCGCGGCCGATGCACAGATATTTTACGCCATCGGGCATTTCCGCTAATTGCACCATGATTCGACCAGGGTGACTGAACGATTCATGCACATTCCACAGTGGGCAGGCTCCGCCATAGCGAGCGAATTGAAAGCGCGTTTGGCTGTGACGTTTAGTGATGTTGCCGGCTAAATCAACCCGCACAAAATAAAAAGGAATTCCGCGCATTCCGGGTCGCTGGAGTGTGCTCAGACGATGGCAGGTTTGTTCAAAGCTCGTTCCAAAATAGCGTTGCAGTTGTTCGATGTCGTGCCGCAGCATTCGGGAGGTTTTTAGAAAGTGCGCGTAAGGCATCAACAAAGCACCTGCCGCATAGTTAACCAGTCCCACTTTGGCGATGGAGCGCGCGGTGTGGGATAAGTTAAGCGCAGGCGTTAGAACGTGTTGAAGTTGCTGATGAAACTCAAGCTCGGCAATTTGAGAGGCCAATTGAAATACTCGTGTGGGCGCCGCTAAGTCACGCGCAAGATATAATTTTCGATGCCGTTCATCGTAGCGACGAATGAGTCCTGTGGCGTGAAATTCGGTTGGGTTAATGGTGTCGGCGGTCGGCACAATTTCAATACGCCAGCGCTTATACAGTTCCCCAGCAAGTCTATTGGCGAGATCATCCGAAGGCGTCTGGCCGATACCAATCGACTCAGCCAAAGACTCCGCCGCTAAATCTAAGGATTCGATATAGTTTTCGCGATAATGAAAAAAATCTCGAACTTCTTGGTAAGGCGTTAGAGAGTCGGACGAATTGGTGGGTTGTTCATTGGGACGATCGCTGAGTCGTTTAAAGCGCTCATCCAGCGTTCGGTAGTGCCGATGCAGAGCCAAAAACTGTTGTGCCAATGCCGGCGTCGTGCTGGCCGCCAGTTTGAGTTCTTCCAGTGTGGGCGCGGGCGCCTCGTGAGCGATATCAAACGTGGCCTCCCGCAGGTCGGCGATGAGGCGGCTGATGTCGTCCGTCTTGAATTCCTTGGCCTCCACGCCGAACAATCGGCTGGCGGCGATGAGCACGCGGCTCGTGACGGGTCGCTGGTTGTGTTCGATTTGCGATAAATAGCTTGGCGACAATTCCAACGCCTTGGCGCAGGCTTGCAAGGACAACTCGGCGCGTTCACGCAATAGTCTGAACGTCGGACCCAAGTAACTTTTAGGGCGGGAGGGACTGGTCATGTCGGCCTTGCGCAATGGAGGAGCTTGCATCCTAGGCGAATATTTGCAAATTTGCAAAAATTCGCAATTAAAATGAAAAACCACTCTAAATTAACAATTTTTATCAATGATTTAAGGCGCATAATTTGTAAAAGTGCGACGATAGGAGCATCAAAATGAGTCAAAAACCCACGGCTGGGCAGCGATTTTGGGACGCCTTAAACCGCGAAAACCCTCTGCAAATCGCCGGCGCCGTTAACGCGTATTCCGCTCTTCTGGCTCAAAAAGCGGGCTTTAACGCACTGTATATCTCAGGCGCAGGGGTGGCGAACGCGTCCTTTGGCCTGCCGGATTTAGGCATCACGAGCCTAAATGATGTTTGTGAGGATGTCCGCAGAATCACCGGGGCCGTGGACTTGCCGGTGTTGGTGGATGCGGATACCGGCTTTGGCGGTGCGTTTAACATCGCCCGCTGCGTCCGTGAGTTGGAGCGTGCCGGCGCTGGGGCCGTGCATCTGGAGGACCAGGTCCAGGCCAAGCGGTGTGGGCATCGTCCGGGGAAAGCGTTGGTGCCAGCCGAGGAAATGGTGGACCGCATTAAAGCTGCCGTTGACGCGCGCACCGATCACTCGTTCGTGGTGATGGCTCGAACCGACGCCCACGCCGTGGAAGGACAAGCCGCGGCGTTGGAGCGTTCGGCTCAGTACGTGGAAGCGGGGGCGGATATGATTTTTGCCGAAGCCTTAAAAAGTTTAGACGAGTATCGCCAATTTACCAACGCGATTAAAGTCCCCGTATTGGCCAACATCACCGAGTTTGGTCAAACCCCCCTATTCACGGTTGATGAGCTTAAATCGGTTGGTGTGCAGTTGGTCCTCTATCCGCTGTCGGCGTTTCGAGCAATGTCGCAAGCGGCGTTGGGCGTTTATAGCGAAATTCGTCAGCAGGGCACCCAAAAAGCGGTATTGGATCGCATGCAAACCCGAACGGAGCTGTATGAGGTTTTGCGTTATCAAAGTTTTGAAAACAAATTAGACGAACTGTTCTCGAAAAAACTCTGACGACGTTTTGTCAATGCACACAGAGGAGTCGACATGGCACTAGACCCCAATTCAGGCGCCCAAACCGATTCAGCAACGCGATTGCCGCCGAAACCTAAAAAATCGGTCGCGCTGTCCGGCGTAGCCGCTGCCAATACCGCCATCTGCACGGTTGGGCGCACTGGCAATGACTTGCATTACCGCGGCTACGATATCCTTGAAATCGCCGAACACGCGGAGTTTGAGGAGATTGCTTATTTATTAATTTATGGTGAGTTGCCAACGGCCGACCAGTATCAAGCGTACTTAAAAAAACTACAATCGCTGCGTGGTCTGCCGTCGGAACTGAAAATGGTTCTAGAGCAGTTGCCAAGATCGGCAAGTCCGATGGATGTGTTGAGAAGCGGCGTGTCCGTGCTCGGCAGTCTGGAGCCTGAGTTCAATCCGCAATCGAAAGCCCAAGCTCAGCACATTGCCGATCGACTGATCGCCAGTTTAGGCTCAATGCTGTGTTATTGGCATCACTTTGTAGACAGCGGTCGGCGTATTGACGTGGAGTCCGAGGAGCCCAGCGTCGGCGGTCATTTTCTACAGTTGCTCCACGGCCAACGACCGAACGCATCGTGGGTTCGCGCGATGCACACCTCGTTAAATTTGTACGCTGAACACGAGCTCAATGCCAGCACGTTTACCGCCCGGGTGATTGCGGGCACGGGCAGCGATATTTATTCTGGGATTGTGGGCGCTATTGGGGCGTTGCGTGGCCCGAAGCACGGCGGTGCTAATGAAGTGGCTTTTGACATTCAAAGTCGCTACGCAAATCCGGATGAAGCCGAAGCGGATATTCGACGTCGGGTTGCCAACAAAGAAGTGGTGATTGGCTTTGGGCACCCGGTGTACACCATTGCCGACCCTCGTAATCAGATCATTCGCTCTGTGGCGAAGTCTTTGGCGGACGAGAGCGGAGATCATAAGCATTATGAGATCGCCAAACGCCTCGAGCTGGTGATGCACGATGTGAAGAACATGTTTCCAAATTTAGATTGGTACAGCGCAGTCAGCTATCACTTGATGAATATTCCCACAGCGATGTTCACGCCGTTGTTTGTAATATCCCGCACCACGGGCTGGGCCGCTCACATTATCGAGCAGCGTGAGGATGGCAAAATTATTCGACCCTCCGCAACGTATGTCGGCCCCGAAGCGCGACGGTTTGTGCCGATTGAAAACCGACTTTGATTTAAACGTATTGATTCACCTTAGACACACTCGAGGACTTATGTCACATCACGATTATCGAACGGCGCAACGCCCAGAGCCAGATAAAATTTTAACGGACATTGCGACCTACGCGGTAAGCCATTCCATTCAAAGTGAATTGGCGTTTGAAACGGCGCATTACTGCCTGATGGATACGTTGGCCTGTGGCTTTCAAGCGCTGCAGTACCCCGCGTGCACAAAATTACTGGGGCCAGTGGTGCCTGGCGCGACGCTGGTGAATGGCGCGCGGGTGCCCGGAACAAGTTATGAGTTGGATCCCATCCAAGCGGCTTTTAATATTGGAGCAATGATTCGATGGTTGGATTTCAACGACACGTGGTTGGCCGCGGAGTGGGGTCATCCGTCCGATAATCTGGGGGGCATTCTGGCGGTCGCGGATTACCTGTCTCGCCAACGAGAGCTCAGCGGTGCGGCGCCGTTGACCGTTCACGACGTGCTCACCGCGATGATCAAAGCCCATGAGATTCAAGGCGTCACCGCATTGGAAAATGCGTACAACCGCGTCGGCCTAGATCACGTGCTTAACGTCCGAGTGGCAACCACTGCAGTGGTAACGGCCATGCTGACCCAAGACACCGAAAAAGTGGTTAATGCGGTATCCAATGCGTTCTTAGATGGGGGTGCGTTGCGCACCTATCGGCATGCGCCCAACACGGGGTCCCGAAAAAGCTGGGCCGCCGGCGATGCGACCAGTCGTGGCGTTCGCCACGCGTTCATCGCGGCAACGGGCGAAATGGGCTATCCGAGTGCGCTCACGGCGCCTAAGTGGGGGTTTTTTGACGTCGTGACCCACAAACCCTTGGTTTTTAATCAAGGCTTTGGGAGCTACGTCATGGAGAACGTGTTGTTTAAAATTAGTTTTCCCGCAGAGTTCCATGCGCAAACCGCCGTCGAGTGCGCGATGGCGCTGCACTCTGAAGTGGTTAATCGTCTGGATCAAATTGAAAAAATTGTCATAGAGACGCAAGAGCCCGGATGTCGAATTATTGATAAAACCGGACCATTGGATAATCCGGCCGATCGCGATCACTGTATTCAATATATGGTTGCGATTCCGCTGATTTTCGGCCGTCTGAAAGCCTCCGATTATGAGGATGAAGTTGCCAGGGATCCGCGAGTGGATGCCTTGAGAAATAAAATGCAGGTTGTTGAGAATCCGATCTATACCCAAGAGTACTACGAAGCGGATAAGCGACATATTGGAAATTCGGTTCAAGTGTTTTTTAAAGACGGCACCCACACCCAGAAAATCGCTCTCAATGTGCCGATTGGGCACCGTCAACGTCGGGCAGAGGGCATTCCGCTGTTGGTGGCCAAGTTTGAACAGTCCGTTCGCGAGACTTTCAATGCGAAACAGGCTGCTGATATTGAAGCGATGTTCAGCGATCCGAAAAAATGTGCGTCCATGCCGGTTCATCACTTTGTCGCGGCGATGGTCAAAAATCACTGACGGTTGCGGCAGGCTGAACTTGACGCACGTGGCGTCAGGTTCGGCTACACTGTCGGGATGAGTGAATTTAATCGAAATCGTCTCCGTGAAGGGGTTGTCGCGTTGGGGCTGACGGCTACGGATCACCAATTGGATCAGTGGCTCGAGCTTCTTGGTTTAATTCGTACGGCCAATGAACGAGTCAATTTAACGTCGATCATTGACCATGATGCGATGATTGACAAGCATTTGTTAGACAGCCTCACCGTAGCGCCTTGGCTGTCCGGTCAGCAGATTATTGACCTGGGCACTGGCGGAGGATTCCCCGGGCTGCCTCTGGCCATTTTATTTCCAGAGAAATCTTTTTTATTGATTGATTCGATTGCGAAAAAAATTAAAGTTGTGCAGGAAACCGCGGCGGCCTTGCAATTGACGAACGTGCAAACCAATGTCGTTCGCGGTGAATTGTACGTTGGTCAGAAAGTGGATACCGTCGTTGCCCGAGCCGTGGCCTCGCTGGCGGACCTTGGAAAATACACGCGTCGCCTGGTGAAGTCCGGTGGGCAACTGTTGGCCATGAAAGGCCGGCTGAGTGACGAAGAAATGAACGACGTCCCAGAGGGCTTCAAATTAGTGGCGATAAAAAAAGTCACGGTTCCTGGATTGACCGATGAGCGCCACGTGGTTCGGCTGATTCGACTTTAATAAAACCCACTAGGGTGTGGATGCGGCCGGCAACGCGACGTCTAAAAGAGTGAGGATGTCGGCCTGCGTCATGCGGTCTATTTCAAATTGTTTCATACGCGACTTCGCACCGCGAACGAGTTTGACGCGGGATTCTGAGATATTCAATTGACGACTTAAAAACCGTTGCAGTTCGCGATTGGCTGCGCCTTCAACGGGTGGCGCGCACACTTTGATTTTGATCACGCCGTCGTGTGTGCCAGCCACCATGGTTTTGCGAGATCCCGGTTGGCAGTAAATTGTTAATTGGGTCACGCGGTTCTCGTCAATGGGCGTTCGGGGTTAACCCCTTGCGGAGGGGACGTTCGTTCGGAAAGGAGCTGGCGCGGCGTTAATTTTCACCCATTTAGGCGCCAATTGGACCTTTGAAGCACGGTTGAGAATGTTATTCTTATCTCTATGGCGAAAATTATTGCAGTGTCCAATCAGAAGGGAGGGGTCGGGAAGACGACCTCGGCGATTAACATTGCCGCGTCCGTGGCGGCACTGAACTACCGAGTTTTACTAATTGATTTGGATCCGCAAGGCAACGCGACGATGGGGTGCGGAATTGATAAACGGGAGGTCCCGGCATCCATTTGTGAGGTCCTTTTAGGCGAAAAAAAGCTTTCGGAGATCCGAATTAAGGCGGATCCGGGTAATTTTGATGTGGTTCCAGCGAATCAGGACCTGACGGCGGCTGAAGTGGCGTTGTTGTCGAAAGGCACAGGGCGCGAGTCAATTTTAAAGCGAGCGTGCGCTTGGATTTCGGATGACTACGACGTGGTTTTGATCGATTGTCCCCCGAGTTTGAATATTGTGACCTTAAATGCGCTCGTTGCCGCGGATTCGGTGTTGATCCCCATGCAGTGCGAGTACTACGCCATGGAGGGGTTATCGGCCCTTTTGGCGACAATTAACGATGTCCGGCAAACCGTAAACCCGAATTTGGAAATTGAAGGCATCTTAAGAACGATGCATGATCCCCGAAATAACCTCTCGAATGAAGTAAGTTCGCAGCTGATAGAGCATTTTGGCGACAAAGTTTTTAAAACCATCATCCCCAGAAACGTGAGGCTGGCCGAGGCGCCATCGTTTGGTAAGCCAGCGTTATTTCATGACAAAGAGTCTCGAGGCGCCATGGCGTATCTGGCTCTTGCCAGCGAATTAAAGCGCAGCTGGGGAAATCAAACTAACGGAAGATCGGCGTGAATTCGAAGAAAAAGCCATCAATTGGGCGTAATTTGGGCTCACTATTAGGTGAGACGACTCTGGGTCGACTGAACACCACCCCAGAAGTCAGCGTGCCCGTTCAAAATCCCCCAAGCCATACGGATTCGGGGGAGAAACTGCGATTGATGCCGGTGGATTTGATGCAGCGCGGAAAATATCAGCCGCGCACGGTCATGAACGCTGAGCCCTTACAACAATTAGCGGACTCGATTAAGGCTCAGGGGCTCATTCAGCCGGTCGTCATTCGACCCATTGGCAGCAAATCCGCTCAGCAACGCTACGAAATCCTCGCGGGAGAGCGCCGCTGGCGCGCCGCGCAGATGGCCGGATTGACGGAAATTCCCGTGATTGTGCGGGAGGTGTCCGACCGCGCGGCGAGCGCCATGTCGCTCATTGAAAACATTCAGCGCGAGGATTTGAACCCTTTAGAAGAAGCCAACGCCTTGCAGCGACTGGCGGACGAATTTTCGCTGACGCATCAAGATTTGGCCGAAACCATTGGCCGCTCGCGCGCCAGCGTCACGAACCTGTTGCGTTTACTGGAGTTGTCCGCAGAGGTGCAAAAAATGCTGGCCAGCGGCGCCTTGTCGATGGGCCACGCGCGCGCGATTTTGGGGCTAAATCAAGCCCGACAGCAACTTCAAGTCGCCAAGCAAGTCGTCGCCAATGACCTGTCGGTGCGATCGACGGAAGCGCTGGTTCGCAAACTGTTAAGCGCCGATAATGCCGATGATAAAGCGGCCGCCAAATCAAACCCAGTGGATCCGAATATTCGAAAACTCGAAACGGACTTGGCGGAATCCCTCGCAACCCGAGTGCAATTTCGTCACAAATCAAGCGGAAAAGGCGAATTGGTGATTCATTATTCGAATCTCGACGTGCTCGAAGGCATATTAAATCGCCTCCGTGCGCGTGATTAAAACGCGCCGTTCAACGGCACAGTCGCGCAAAAAAGGGGTGTGTTTTAGGCCCCAGCTTGAATACGTATGAATTAAATCCAGGGTCCGTTCAGGGGTTCTGGGGCATCTGGTCCGCCTGACCGCAGCCGCCCAAAGCTCCCAGGAACCGCAGAATTGAAGATATATCAATATAAATCAAATACTTAAAAACTTTAGACTTGCCGTTAATAGATTATTACGCTAGAATTGCGAGGCTTTGTAGAGCTCGGATCAAGCGATAAAAACCACTTCATTGGTGTGAACGTAAAGGCACCGTTAGAAGTGGATTTTTTTTGCACTGCAAGAAAATGATGGTGACGTGATTAATTCAATAAACCACACCCCCGCAGAAGATCCGCAACGTCGACGTGGCCGACGCTTGACGCTTCGCTTCAGCGCAGCGCAAATGGCGGTGACGGTCGCTGTCGCGTTGACTGCTCTACTGGCAACCAATGGCATGGCGGCCCAAGCGGTGATTTTGGGCGGTGTCATCGTGACCACAGGTCAATTGATTTTTGGCTGGGTCATGTTCGCGCCAGGCATTGCGCCGGTGGGTCGGTTGTACCGATCGCTGTGGTGGGCAGAAGGCCTGAAGTGGGCGTGGCTGATTGCTGCGGTGGCCATGACATTTAAAATGTCGGCGCTGCCGCCGTTGGGAGTGTTGATAGGGCTCCTGAGTGCGCAGATTGGGTTTGGATTGGGTTTGCGTTGGTTTCGGGAAGAAGGTTAGACGTTCGATGAGTTTAGAACTGCCTGACAACATGACGGGATACATCAAGCATCACTTGCAGCACTTGAGTGTGGGCGAGGGCTTTTATGCGTGGCATATCGACAGCATCGTCTTCAAACTCATCATCGCTTTGATTTTCGTCTGGCTGTTTGTGGGCGTGTCACGCAAAGTGACTCGTGGCATTCCAGGTCGATTGCAGTGTGCGATCGAAATGCTGGTGGAAATGGTCGATGGATTGGTTAAAGAAACCTTCCACGGTGAGTCGAAGTTGATTGCACCGATCGCGTTAACAATTTTTGGCCTCGTGTTCCTGATGAACTTTATGGACATGTTGCCGGTCGACGCGTTGCCCGTTGCTGGGCAACTGGTGGGAATTGAGCATCTAAGAGTGGTGCCAACCGCGGACTTGTCGACCACGTTTGGTATGGCGATTACGGTGTTCTTTTTGATTCAGTACTTTGGAATCAAGCACAAAGGCCTCAAAGTATTTTTAAGCGAATTTGTCACCGCGCCCTTTCACGCCGAGGGGACGGTCGGTAAGATTTTATGTGCGGCGCCAAACCTATTATTGCGTCTCATCGAAGAGGCGGTCCGCCCGGTGTCGTTGAGCTTGCGGCTGTTCGGCAACATGTACGCCGGTGAGCTGATTTTCATTTTGATTGCGTGTATGACCTTGGGCGCCTCATTGACCTCTGGCATGACCTACGTCATGGCGCCATTGCAGTTTATTGCGGGCTTTGTGTGGACCGCGTTCCACATCTTGGTGATCACCTTGCAAGCGTTCATTTTTATGATGTTGACAGTGGTTTATCTCAGTATGGCTGCGGAACATCATTGATGGTTTTGGTTTAGGTTTATTTTCGAGGCAGGAGAAGAGCATGGAAAATCATATTGTTGAAATTGCCCAGGTGATGAGCATGACCGTCATCGCTGCAGGCCTTTTGATTGGCTTGGGCGCGTTGGGAACCGCCATCGGCTTTGCGCTGTTGGGCGGTAAGTTTTTGGAGGGCGCTTCGCGTCAACCAGAACTCGCACCAATGTTGCAAACCAAAATGTTCATCGTCGCCGGTCTGTTGGACGCGGTGCCCATTATCGGTGTTGCGATTGCCTTGTTACTCATTTTCGCCAACCCCTTCCTGACCCAATTGGGACTCAAGTAAGGCGTTTCACTCGAAGCATTTTGCTTTGAGGTTTAGGAGAGAGTGGCATGAGCATTACCATTACACTGATCATTCAGGGTTTGGCATTCTTCGCCGTTGCTTGGCTTGTGATGCAATTTGGTTGGCCCAATATTATTGCGGCCATTGATGAGCGTCGCAGTCAAATCGCAGATGGATTGGCGGCAGCTGATCGCGGCCGAAAGACTTTGGATGAAGCGAAAGCGGAAGCCGAAGAAATCGTTCGTGCTGCTCGCCTGAGAGCGCAGCAGATCATGGATCAAGCCAACCATCAAGCGGGAACGGTTGTTGAACAAGCCAAAACGACTGCTCAGTCCGAGGGCGTGCGATTAATCGCTGCTGCTCGTAATGACGTCGATACCGAAATTGGCAAAGCGCGCGCGGCGTTAAAAGCAGAAGTGGCGCATTTGGCAGCGGTTGGTGCTGGTCGTATTTTGGGCAAAGAAGTGGACGCGAAGGTGCACGCGGCTTTGTTAAACGATTTGGCTGAGCAAATTACACAGGCGCGTTGATATATGGCGGATACCACAACCACTGCTCGTCCGTACGCTCGCGCGGCATTCGCGTACGCGAATGAACACAAGCGATTGGCTCAATGGTCAGCGTGGCTGGCGGTTGTGAGTCTTGTGGTTGAGGACCCGAAGGCGCATGAGTTGCTGGGCAATCCCAATGTGCAATTGGCGCCGCTGGTGGAGTGGATGGCCAGCATCGCCAGTGAAGCGGGCAAGCCGATTGATGGCGAGGGTCGGAACTTTTTAAGCGTACTCGCTGAAAATCGCCGCCTTAGCTATTTGCCAGAAATCGCGCGCGAGTTTGAGCAGTTAAAGGCGATGGCGGAAAACACAGTCCATGCTCATGTGACCACCGCCATGGCGTTAACCGCGGAGCAACGCACGGTGTTGCAACAAGCGTTAGCCAAACGTTTTCAGAAAACGATTGAAATACATGAAACGGTTGATGCAGGCCTGATTGGCGGCGCAGTCGTTCGAGTGGAAGATTTTGTGGTGGATGGATCGCTGACCAGCCGCTTGGCGCGCTTGGAACAGCAAATGTCCGAGGCTTAAGCTTCGGTCTAACGGTGAGAGGATAACGACTATGTCCATTAAGGCTTCAGAAATTAGCGATCTCATCAAAGCGCGTATATCGCATTTTGATGCGGCCGCAGCCAGTTCAAACGTCGGTACTGTGGTCAGCGTGACCGACGGTATTGTGCGCATTCACGGATTGGCTGATGTGCGTTACGGTGAAATGATTGAGTTCCCTGAACAAACCTTTGGTTTGGCGCTAAACCTGGAGCGCGACTCCGTCGGCGCCGTGGTGCTGGGCGACTACGGTCATATTCGCGAAGGCCAAACGGTTAAAACGACTGGCCGCATTTTGGAAGTGCCGGTGGGTACGGCCATGTTGGGACGCGTGGTTGACGCCTTGGGTAATCCCATTGACGGCCGCGGCCCCATTAATGGAGCGACTCGCGCGCCCGTTGAGCGCGTAGCCCCAGGCGTTATTTATCGTCAAAGCGTGAACCAACCCGTTCAAACGGGGTTGAAGGCGATTGACTCGATGGTGCCAATTGGTCGCGGTCAGCGCGAGTTGATCATTGGCGACCGTCAAACGGGTAAAACCGCCGTGGCGATTGATACCATCATCAATCAGAAAGGCACGGGCGTTAAGTGTATTTATGTGGCGATTGGGCAAAAGCAAAGCTCCATTGCGAACGTGGTTCGTAAATTAGAAGAACACGGCGCGATGGATCATACGATCATCGTTGCCGCGTCCGCGTCTACCCCGGCGGCGATGCAGTATTTGGCGCCGTATTCGGGTTGCGCGATGGGCGAGTACTTCATGGACAATGGTGAAGACGCCCTAATTATTTATGACGACTTAACCAAGCAAGCTTGGGCGTATCGTCAGATTTCGTTGTTGCTGCGTCGTCCTCCAGGCCGTGAGGCGTATCCGGGTGACGTGTTTTACTTGCACTCACGCTTGTTAGAGCGTTCCGCGCGAGTGAATGCGGAATACGTCGAAAAAGTAACCCAAGGTCGAGTCAAAGGTAAAACCGGCAGCTTGACAGGTTTGCCCATTATTGAGACTCAAGCGGGCGACGTGACCGCGTTCGTTCCAACCAACGTGATTTCGATTACGGACGGTCAAATCTTCCTAGAAAGCGATTTGTTTAACTCGGGCATTCGTCCTGCGATTAACGCCGGTATATCGGTGTCTCGAGTTGGTGGTGCCGCGCAAACCAACATCATTAAGAAGTTGGGTGGTGGTGTGCGTTTGGCGTTGGCTCAATACCGCGAATTGGCGGCGTTTAGTCAGTTTGCATCGGACTTGGACGAGGCGACCCGTCGTCAACTGGAGCGAGGCGTTCGCGTCGTGGAGTTGATGAAGCAAACTCAATATTCTCCCATGTCGGTTGCTGAAATGGGTTTGTCGCTGTACGCTGTGAACAATGGCTATTTCGACAAAGTGCCACGCGAGAAAGTGGTGGCAGCGGAAGCGGCACTGCAAGCTCACGCAAAAATGCAGGCCGCGGATTTGTTGGCCAGCATTAATGCCAAGCCGGATTTGAGTAAGGAAGTCGAAGCGGGTCTGAAGAAGATCTGCGAAGATTTCTTCCACTCGGCGAGCTTCTAAGGTAATACCATGCCGGGCGCTAAAGAAATCCGTACCAAAATCGCGAGCATCAAGAGCACGCAGAAAATCACCAAAGCCATGCAGATGGTGGCGGCGAGTAAGATGCGCAAAGCTCAAGAGCGTATGCGCGCGGCGCGCCCGTACGCTGAAAAAATTCGCAACGTCATTGGCCATATCCGTCACACCCATCCGGATACGGTTCATCCGTATTTGGTGGATCGACCCACCGTTAAATCAGTCGGGTTGATTGTTGTGAGTACGGATCGAGGCCTTTGCGGTGGCCTTAACGTCAACGTCTTTAAACAAGCGTTGAACGTCATCAAAGAACATGAGGCGCAAGGCCGAACCGTACAATTGTGTTTGTTTGGCTCAAAAGCGGCTCAATTTTTTAAACGCTTAAAGATGCCAATCCTTGCGACCGTTACGGGTCTGGGCGATCGACCGCACGTTGAATCGTATATTGGTGCGGTGCGCGTCATGTTGAATGCGTTTGTGGACGGCAGCATCGATGAGTTGCACATTGTTCACGCCGAATTCATTAACACAATGAGTCAGAAACCACGGGTCTTGCAGCTCGTTCCCGCGCAACGCGTGGACAGCGATGAGTTGCAATCGATGTTCGAATACATCTATGAGCCGAGTGCGGCGGATATATTGGATTCGTTATTGTTTCGATACGTTGAGTCGCAAGTCTATTCTGGCGCCGTTGAAAACGTCGCCTGTGAAATGGCGGCGCGAATGGTGGCAATGAAAAGCGCCACAGATAACGCTGGTAAATTGATCGATGAATTGCAACTGGTCTATAACAAGGCCCGTCAAGCATCGATTACTAAGGAAATTTCTGAAATTGTCGGCGGCGCAGCCGCCGTTTGATTAAAGGTTGCAAACTATGAGCACACCCACTGGCAAAATCGTGCAAATCATCGGCGCCGTTATCGACGTCGAATTTCCACGCGAGTCTGTTCCTCCCGTTTACGAAGCCCTAAAGCTTACCGATAGTGGTCGCGAGATCACATTGGAAGTTCAGCAACAATTGGGCGACGGTATCGTGCGTTGTATCGCCATGGGCGTCTCGGAAGGATTGAAGCGCGGCATTACTGTGACCGCAACCGGTAAGGGCATTTCGGTGCCCGTCGGTACCGGAACCCTCGGTCGCATCATGGACGTGTTGGGTGATCCTCAAGACGAGCGCGGGCCGGTCAAAGCCAACGAGCGTTGGGAAATTCACCGCGCCGCGCCATCCTACGATGAACAAGCGGGCGGCCAAGACTTGTTGGAAACCGGTATTAAGGTGATCGACCTGTTGGTGCCGTTTGCGAAGGGCGGTAAAGTGGGTCTGTTCGGTGGTGCGGGCGTCGGTAAGACGGTCAACATGCTTGAACTGATTAACAACATTGCGAAAGCGCACTCCGGATTGTCGGTGTTTGCCGGTGTCGGTGAGCGAACTCGTGAAGGCAACGACTTCTATCACGAAATGGCCGAATCCAAGGTCATCGACCTTGAAAACCTCGAAAATTCCAAGGTGGCCATGGTGTATGGTCAGATGAACGAGCCTCCTGGCAACCGTTTGCGCGTGGCGCTCACCGGGTTGACCATGGCGGAATATTTCCGTGACGAGAAGCAAGCGAACGGCAAAGGCCGAGACGTGTTGTTGTTTATCGATAATATTTATCGATACACCTTAGCCGGTACCGAAGTGTCCGCGTTGTTGGGCCGTATGCCGAGCGCCGTGGGTTACCAACCGACCTTGGCTGAGGAAATGGGCGTGTTGCAAGAGCGCATCACCTCGACCAAGACAGGCTCGATTACGTCGATTCAAGCGGTTTACGTTCCCGCCGACGACTTGACGGACCCCTCACCGGCAACGACCTTCGCGCACTTGGACGCGACCGTTGTGTTGTCGCGTCAAATTGCGGCGTTGGGTATTTATCCGGCGGTGGATCCGTTGGATTCCACCTCGCGTCAATTGGATCCACTTGTGATCGGCGACGAGCACTATCAGACTGCCCGTGGCGTTCAAGCTATTTTGCAACGCTATAAAGAGTTGCAAGACATTATCGCCATCTTGGGTATGGACGAATTGTCGGCGGAAGACAAGTTAACGGTATACCGTGCGCGTAAGATTCAACGGTTCTTATCGCAACCCTTCCACGTGGCGGAAGTCTTTACCGGCAGCCCAGGTAAATACGTTGCCCTAAAAGACACCATTCGTGGCTTTAAAGCGATTATCGCTGGTGAATACGACCACTTGCCAGAACAAGCGTTCTACATGGTGGGATCGATTGAAGAAGCAGTTGAAAAAGCGAAGACCTTAAGCTGAGTTTAAAAAGGAAGCGCTGTGGCCAACTCCATCAATGTCGATATCGTTAGTGCGGAAGGCGCCATTTATTCTGGCGCCGCTGCCATGGTGTTTGTGCCTGCGTCGCAAGGCGAAATTGGCATTGCCCCTCGCCACGCGCCGCTGTTGACGATGTTGCGCCCTGGTGAAGTTCGCTTAGAACTTGAAGACGGCACCGAGCAAAGCTTTTACGTTGATGGTGGCGCCTTAGAGATTCAACCGCAACGGGTGACGGTTTTGGCGGACACGGCCATTCGGGCGCACGATTTGGATGAAGCCAAAGCGGTTGAAGCCAAGCGTCGCGCAGAAGATTTAATCGCTAACCACACCGATCGCGTCACACTCGCAGAGGCGCAGGCGGAGTTGTTGCGTGCGGTCGCACAGATAAAGCTACTGGAAAGAATCCGCAAGTTGCGCCAATAGCGATTCCTCTGGGATTGAGGAATAAATCGGCTCACGCATGAACGCAGCGCTCATCCGGCTTGTCATCACTGCCCATCTGGGCATCGCATTGGGCTTGTCGCCTTTACCGTTTTATACCTTAAGCGTCTTGGCTCCAGCCTTACACGAGTCACTGAATTTGCCCGTTTCCGTACTCATGAGTGGCTTGAGCGTCATGACGGTGACCGTCGTTTTGTTGGGTCCTTGGGTTGGACGACTGGCGGATCGATTTGGCGTGCGCCGCGTGGCGTCGATATCCTGCGTGGCGTTTGGGGTATCGTTGATGGCGTTTGCCTTAAATCAAGGCAGCGTTTGGCAGTATTGCTTGCATTGGTTAATTCTGTCGGTAGCGGGTCTCGGCACAATGCCGGCGGTGTGGATTAAATCCTTAAACCAAGTGCCTGGAAAAAATCGGGCGCAGATATTCGCGTGGGCCTTGTGCGGCACTGGCGTGTGCGCGCTGTTGTTGCCTGCGATGACGTTAGGAATACTTCATCAGGCTTCAACGCCGCTGTTGGGCGTTGATCTGAAGTCGTGGCAATGGGCTTATATTGCCTTAGGCGCATTGCCGATCCTGGTGGTTTGGCCACTGATTTTGGGTATGCCCGCGTCCACGACCGTTCCGCAACAGGTCGATGGTGACGAGGCTGTAAACACCCCAACGGGAATCGCGCTGAACGACGCCGTTAAGACGTCACAATTTTGGTTGATCGGGTTGGCGTTTTTGCCGATCGCCTTTGCGGTGGGCGGCCCCATCCCAAACCTCGCGCTAATCTTTAAACAGCACGGCATGGATGAGTTTGCGGTTAAATCCGCGTTGCCCTTGCTGGGTTTTTTTGTTATCGCAGGAAGGCTGTTGGGTGGTTGGCTCATGGATCGGTTTTTCGCACCACGCGTGGCCTGTGTTTTATTTGCATTGCCGCTGTTGGCAATGATGGGATTGGTGTTCGCCACTGGCGCTGTGTCCAGTTCCGTGATGGCACTGTTTGTGGTTGCCGGACTGGGGCTTTCGATTGGATTGGAATACGATTTGCTGGCGTTTTTAGTGGTTCGGTATTTTGGTCAAAAAGCATTCGGCGCGATATACGCGAGTTTGTATTCTGCGTTTGCCTTAGGGGCAGGGTTTGCCGCTGCCATTTACGCCGCCGTTAATGAAAAACTGCATTCGTATGATGCGATTTTGCTGTTGGGTGCCCTTGGTATGGCGATGGGAGCGGTGTTGTTGCTGCGCTTGGGAGCGTACCGCTATACCTATTGATCGAATCGTTGAAAATAGCACTGAGCCGCAGGATGCCGTAAATAATGTACTGGTTTTAAGGTCATCGCTGGCCGATAAAAAGCCCACGAGAACGGCGGTTCTCGTAGGCTTTATGGGATTAACTAGGGTTTCAAATAGCGATCAAACCACTGTTGTAACTCTTGATAATAGCGCTTGGAGTTCTCCGCATTGAGAATCCAATGGTTCTCGTCCGGGAAGACCAACAAGCGACTTTCCACCCCTTGGCGTTGCAATGCGGCCCAATACGTCAGGGTATTCGGGAGCGGCACTCTGAAATCGCGCTCGCCCACCGTCACTAATACCGGAGTTTTAAAATCCTTGGCGTAATGTAGGGGGCTTTGGGTTTGCCACAGCGGTAATCCGCTCCACGGTGGGCCACCAACCATGACCTCACGATGATAGTTGGAATCAGAAGTGCCCCACTGCTCAGTGAGGTCAACCAATCCGGCGTGGCTTACGAGGCACTTATAACGATGAGTGGACGCTTGCATCCAATTGGATAAGTGACCGCCATAGCTCGCGCCAGCAGCGCATTGTCGTGAGCCGTCGATGAACGGGAATCGTTTAATCGCTTCGTCTGCGCCTTGATTGATTTCATCGGCGGGTCCTTTGAGAGGGTCTTTTTCGATGGCATTAGCAAACGCCTCGCCATAACCTGTGGAGCCCTTATAGTCGGTTAATACCAAGACGTATTGCGTTCCCGCAATTAAATGGTAGTTCCAACGTAATGAGATTTGATCTTTCCACATCGAGGCGGGGCCACCATGCATCAAAACAATGAGTGGGTATTTCTTAGACGGATCAAAATGTTCAGGCTTTACAAGCCAGTTGTGAATCAAATGGCCGTGTGAATCTTTAAAGGCAAACGGCTCAAGCGGCGTCCAAGCGAGCTTGTGCGCCTCATCGGCTGTAAACGAAGTCAGTGGCTTATTGAGTCCAGACTGATTAACCGCGACAATTTCGGCCGGATCGGTGGCAGTCTCGTAGCGCGCGATGATTGAGGGTTTTTCAAAGGAGCCTAAAAAATTGACCGAGGAATAAACCCCTTGCTTTTGATCAAAAAGCTTTTTAGTGCTTTTTCCAGGCGCCGCTAGATAAATGACATCAAGACCGGCTTCCTCCGCGCTAAATGCGATGCTGCCATCGTGCGCTATTGAGTAGCCACTTGCGGATCGATCTAAACCGGCCATGAGGTCTTCTGCAGACGATAAGGTCACTTGCCCATTGGAAATCGCAAGCTTAAAGCGCACCACGTGCGAATTAGTGTAAACTTGCGCGGAGGCGAGGTTACGCTGGGCATACAGATACTGACCATCGGCACTTAATTTGAGATTGGAGTATTGGTCTGATTCCGTCGTTAAACGGGTAGGCTCGCCGCCCTCAAGAGGCACGCTCCAAAGGGGTGTTGAAGTGAACGATCGCGCGGCTTGGTCCGCATCGGTGGACGCGGCAAATACGATGGTCTTGCCGTCGCCGCTAAACACATAATCCAGGTGCGAACCATCGTCCTCAAGCCGACCTTGGAAACCGGGCATCGAAATGAGTTTGGTGCCTTTAAACAGATCCTTGGCTACCGAGTTGGCCGAGATGCTTTGAATCATCAAATGTGGTTTGCGCTCATCTAACCAATGATCCCAATAGCGCACGGGATAGTGCTCGTAACTGCGAACTTTCGCTTTCTGCTCGCTGCGTTCCTTGTCGAGTTTGGCGTTTTCCGCTTCGGAGTTAGCGCCAGGCCAAAAATCCGTGACGTAGGCAATCGATTGGCCATCTGGTGTAAAGCGGGCGGCGTGCACTCCCAACGTCGAGTCGGTGATTTTGACGGCTTCTCCGGAACCCGTAATGGATAAAACGTACGCTTGTTCGGCGCTATCGCCGTCACGCTTTGTGGTGAACAGAATGCGCTGGCTGTCCGGGCTAAACACGACGCCATTTTCGGCCGCTCGAGTGTGGGTAATTTGGCGTGCGGGAGTTTGACCGTCGGTGGATAACAGCCACAAATCCGAACGAGTCTGCGACTTATCGTAAGAGGGCTCAGTGACGCTAAAGACCACCCAACGCCCGTCTGGGCTCGTGACGGGCGAGCCGACGCGCTTCATAAGCCAAAGGTTGGCGTGGGAAACCAAGGTGGTGCTGTCGGCGCTCCAGGCCGGCCCAACCCAAAACGCGGTGGCTACCGCACCCATTAATGCGACGCCCGTTGACGTTAGGCGGCGTCGAAACCAGCGATAGGACATAGTTCAACCCTCTGAAGTGGTGGATGTCGGTGGCGCCACAGTGGAGCTCACCTCCCCAGATCATAGCAAGTTAGGGTCGTGGTTCGGTTTGGCGCGAAGATTTTATCGCCCGTGGGCGCGGCAGCCCGCTACTCAACGTTAAGCGATGGTCTAGGAGGGGGTTCCATGAGAGAATAGCCCCAGACTAGAAGCTCAGTAACGGACCGAAATATGGGATTAAGCGTAGTCATTCTGGCCGCAGGCCAGGGAAAGCGGATGAACAGTGACCTGCCAAAGGTCTTGCAGCCTCTCGCGGGCCGTCCACTCTTGGGTCACGTGCTCGCCACCGCACAAGCGCTCAACGCAGACCGCACCATCGTCGTCTATGGGCACGGTGGCGACCAGGTTCAGGCCGCCTTTAAAGACGATTCCCTATTGTGGGCATTGCAGGCCAGCCAGTTGGGAACCGGTCACGCGCTCATGCAAGCGATGGGTCAAATTCCGGATGGCGATACCCTTTTGGTGCTTTATGGCGATGTCCCGTTAATCGGTCAGCAGACCTTGTCTGAGCTGGCAACTTTGTCGAATGCCGAAACCCTAGCGCTGCTCTCGGTACGATTGGCTGATCCCTCCGGATATGGTCGGGTATTGCGTGATAACTCAGGGCAGGTCTATCGCATCGTTGAGCATAAGGACGCCAATCGCAAAGAGGCGTTGGTGAATGAGTGCAACACCGGCTTCATGGCCGCGCCATCGGCACTCATGCGTCGATGGTTAACCGAGCTCAAAAACGACAACGCGCAAGGCGAATACTATTTGACCGACGTGATCGCGCTGGCCGTCAAAGATCGCGTTGCGGTTAAAGCGGTCGAGGCTTCATCCGAGCTTGAAGTGCTGGGCGTAAACGATAAAATCCAGTTGGCACAAGTGGAAGCGGGTTATCGCCATCGTCAAGCCGAACTGTTGATGAAACAAGGTGCGACCATCATTGATCCCTCGCGAATCGACATTCGAGGCGAGGTGAGTGTTGGCAAAGACGTCCAGTTTGATGTGAACGTCGTGCTGTCCGGCACCGTCAAGCTAGGAAACCGGGTTCAGATCGGCGCCGGTGTCATTTTGCATAATGTGGTTATTCAGGATGATTCAATTATAAAACCCTATAGTATTCTGGAAAACGCGGAGCTTGGTAAGCGAGCGCACGTCGGCCCGTTTGCTCGATTGCGCCCAGGAACCACGCTGGAGGAGGATGCTCACGTGGGTAACTTTGTGGAGCTGAAAGCGACGCATTTGGGCGCGGGGAGCAAGGCCAATCACCTCACGTATTTGGGGGATGCGGTCATCGGCAAACAATCCAATATCGGTGCCGGCACCATTACCTGCAATTATGATGGTGAAAACAAGTGGCAAACCGAAATTGGCGATAATGTGTTTATTGGGTCCGGGAACATGCTGGTGGCGCCCATTCAAATTGGTGAGGGCGCGACGACCGCCGCCGGGTCTACGCTCAGCAAGTCCGTTGAGCCGAAGTCGTTGGCCATCGAGCGAACCGATGCTCGTCAGTTGCAAAATTGGAAACGGCCTAAAAAATTGAGCGCTGAGGAAAAACGAGATCGACAAGCGAAGGCGCGATTGTCGACGAAAGAGCCTCAGTAAGTTAAGCATCCTGTTGGACATTGAAGGGTAAAATTATGTGTGGAATTGTCGGTGCAGTGTCGGAGCGCGATATCGTCCCCATATTGATCGACGGTTTAAAGCGCCTGGAGTATCGTGGATACGATTCCGCTGGGCTCGCGGTTGTTGATGCGAAACACCAGACACAACGAGTGCGAGCGGTCGGCAAAGTCGCCTCATTAACCGACGCCTTGCTCGAAAATCCATTACAGGGAACCTTGGGCATCGCGCACACCCGTTGGGCCACGCATGGTGTGCCCAGTGAGCGAAACGCTCATCCCCACATCTCTCACGACGGCATTGCCATTGTTCACAACGGCATCATTGAAAACCATGAACATTTGCGTGAGCAATTAACAGCAAGTGGATATGTTTTTACCTCTGAAACCGACACCGAGGTCATTGCTCACCGGATCCACTTTAATTTAAAAGACAGTCAAGACTTATTCGATGCGGTTCGAAAAACCGTTCGTGAGTTAGAGGGCGCGTACGCGTTGGCGGTCCTGTCGCCTCACGATGCGGGCGAGTTGATTGTTGCTCGAGCAGGTTGCCCAGTTGTCATTGGATGTGGCGAGGGTGAAAATTTTGTGGCCTCGGATAGTTCCGCGCTCATTTCAACGACGCGCACCTTCCAATTTTTAGAAGAAGGGGATGTGGCGCGGATTACCAGAACCACCGTAACGGTCATAGATCAGCACCAACAGCCGGTGACTCGGCTCAAAGTCGAAAGTGAACTGTCTGCTGATGCGGTTGAAAAAGGTGAATTTGAACATTACATGCTCAAAGAAATTTACGAGCAGCCTCGCGCCGTCGCACAAACCCTCGAGGAACGAGTCGCTGGCGGCAAGCTTTTGGAAGCGGCATTTGGACCCAAAGCTCGAGAGATTTTGAGTAAGGCGGAAGCCGTGCAAATCGTCGCCTGCGGCACGAGTTGGCATGCGGCATCCGTCGCGCGTTATTTTATTGAGCAAATTTGCAGGTTGCCGTGTTGGGTCGACATCGCCAGTGAGTTTCGCTATCGCGATCCGGTGGTGCCAAAGAACACGCTGTTTGTCACCATTTCTCAGTCGGGCGAGACTGCGGATACCTTGGCGGCGCTTAGAATCGCCAAAAAAATTGGTTACCTCTCGACGTTGTCGATTTGCAACGTCCCGGAGAGTTCATTGGTCCGAGAATCCGAATTGGTCATGTTAACCAGAGCGGGTCCTGAAATTGGTGTGGCATCGACCAAGGCTTTTACCACGCAATTGGCGGCGCTAAATTTATTGGTGATTGCGCTCGGCAAACTCAATGGAATGGATCGAGAAACGGAGCATCGCTTGGTGGATGAGCTGTTGGCGATTCCGCGCTTGATTGAGGACGTTTTGGCCATGGAGCCCGCCATCAAACAACTCGCACATCGATTTGTTGATAAACATCACGCGCTGTTTTTAGGGCGTGGGGCGCTCGCGCCAATCGCTTCCGAGGGGGCGCTTAAACTCAAGGAAATTTCGTATATCCATGCGGAAGCGTACGCCGCTGGAGAGCTCAAGCATGGTCCGTTGGCCTTGGTGGATGCCGATATGCCTGTCATTACGGTTGCGCCCAATAACGATTTATTGGAAAAGCTCAAATCGAATTTGCAAGAGGTTAGAGCGCGTGGGGGGGAGCTTATGGTGTTTGCCGATCCCGTCGCAGGTTTTAAAGAATCCGATGGCGTCACGGTACTCAATATGCCGCGCCACGTCACGTATTTCCAAAGCGCGATCATTTACACCATACCTCTGCAGATTTTGTCTTACCACGTCGCAACGCTTCGAGGAACGGACGTGGACAAGCCCAGAAATCTCGCTAAAAGCGTGACGGTGGAATAATGTGTTCGCCGCCACTTAAAAAGCAACTAACGTGGTGGTGGCGATTAATTTGACCGGTGATGGTGGATGTTCAAGAGTCTTATTGGCAAGGGCTTGAGTGGGTTTTAATCATCACCAAATTAAGCGTGAGCACGTCAGTCTGCGCCAACGCTTGCCATTGTGTATTCAGTGCAATGCCGTCATTAAAAATCGACAGAGCAAGAGATGGTTCGAGTGGCTCAATGACATAAATTTGTCTGGAGGCGCAGGCCGTCTCAACGCCATATATAAAGCTTTCATAATCAAAATACCCTTGGGCCAATTGTGTCTGCATGGCTTCAACCACAGACTCGGCAATGCCCGTTTCCGTGGTTTTGGGCAGTTCTTTGGACAATAAAAATTGTGGGCTGGCACCGGACGCGACCAAGCCCAAAAAACCGCCTTGTAATTGAAAGCCTTGTTCAACCAGGGCGTGTACTAAGTCGTGTGGCAGGATGCCTTGTCTTGGCATCTCAATTTCTTCCTGAGAGCCATCGCTGCGAATGAATCGCAGCCGGTCGCGTTTTGTGTTTTTGGGCCCTTTGATGGCAATCAGAGTAAGGTTCACAGTATTGGTCATATTGCGCTTTGGTGTACTGTAATCAAAATACGATTAGGTTGACGGGTCCCACGATGCTTTCGTGCACGTCAGTGGCCATTGAGACGTTACCGAGTGGTCGGCTCTATTGACGCTGACTAAAATTAAACGCTTGGTGATGCGATTGAATCGTCCAATCCATTGATTCTGACTTGGGTATTGCGGTGTGCCACAGGCGTCGGTATCAAAATAGATTTGATCGCGAGTGGCTTCGACACGGGAATCGATGGGGCATACCCCAATCGCACCAAAATAGATGCGATCATCGCCCGATAAAACGGCCTGTCCAGTTTCAAAACGCACACCGAGGTTCACTGGCGCTTGTTGATCGGAGCCGTCTAAAGCGCAGGTGTACATCTGTGACGGGTAGCCATTGCGGACACAGCTTGTGGTCAACAGCGTTGCGAGTATTGCCAGTAGACGTTGCCTTTGATTGCCACCCACGACGCGTTCCTTTAGCGCAAAGTGTCTTGATATATTAATGAATAAGTGGTCCAACGTGGTTGGGGATTACCGAAACGACAGATCAATCGTTCCGTCGATCACCGGACACACATGGCCACCAATCCAAATACCGTCGGCGGCCTGTTCAACAAATACTCTGCCCTCACGTGCCAGCGCCGTTCCCTGTGAGACGACGTAGGGCTTGTCCATCAAGCCGTCTTTGAACAGCCATGAGGCTATGCCCGCGTTTAAGCTTCCGGTAACGGGGTCTTCGGGAACTCCCAAGGATCCCACAAAGGCTCTGACTTCAAATTGAACCTCATGGCCCTTAGGGTAGGGGCCGATGATCCCCAGCTTGTAAGGCTTGAGGTCCGGATGGTCGGCATTGAGTTTTAACACGGTCTCTGCGCTATCGAGGTACAAGGCGCACCAGCCGGGGCCATTGTCCACCCACTGGTGATGCACCACGGCTTCAGGTCTTAGGGACAACGCGTGTATCAGCGTGGTGAGGTCTGTTGAGGCAAGGGGGCCGCTGCGGCGTAAGGGAGGTGCTTTGAAATAGTATTTTTGATCGATTAATTTAATATCGATCAAGCCAACTTCACATTCTTGGACCAGGTGATTTAACGGTTGCGCGAGGCCTTGAGCGCGCAGCCACGCAAAGGCCGATCCCAAAGTGGGATGACCCGCGAAGGGCAATTCTCCGCCGGGCGTAAAAATGCGCACACGATAATGAGCGGCTGGAGTGCGTGGTTTGAGTAAAAAGGTGGTTTCTGACAGATTCGTCCATCGCGCAATGCTTGCCATATCGTCATCGCTGAGATCATCCGCATCGTGAATCACGGCGAGCGGGTTGCCTTTAAAAGCAGCCAACGTAAACACGTCGATCTGTGAAAATGGATGTCTCATGTGGCGATTTTAACCCGAATTAAAATAAGTGTTTCCGATGGTTAGCGGCCACCGAAATGGGATAAATCTGGAAGCGTTCTGGCATAAAATGGCCCGTTGGCGACGGTTTGAGTGGTAATGACCCCAAATTCGGCGTTATAATCGGACCTTGATTTTTTACGGAGGTTGACTCGAATGGCTTTTTCGACACGAATGATGGGTTTGGTGCTGTCGGTGGTCGTAGCGGCGACGGTAGCGGGTTGTGGAGACGACGATTCAGCCCACATGATTTACGGCACTGTCACGGTGAATTCCATTACCCAACAAGGTAGTTGCGAGGACGTGATGGTTAAAGCGGTGCCAGTCGAATTAAAACCGAACTCGCCGCGTTTGGCCAACACCAAAGAATTTGTGACCGCCGTCAAACTGACCAAAGGCGAAGATGGCGTGAGCTGCACAGGCTCCGTTCAGACCGTGCCCATGGCGGCCGGTTCGTGGAAGTTTACGGCCAGCTTGCCGTCAGATCCGAGCACTCCGAGCGAGTGCCAAAAAGACATCTCGGAGCAAGGTCCTAAGGACATTTCGTTCAAAGATGGTGAAAAAGCGTGTAAGTAATCTCAATCGAGATTGCTGGAAAAAGGCGCTGCGGCGCCTTTTTTTATGGACTTGTAAAATACGAACGATCGTAATATTATAGTGATATGAGTAAGGGAGAACGCACCAAAGCCACCATTCTCAAAGCAGCGGTTCAAACCGCCTGCTTGTCGGGCTTCGATGGCCTCAATCTCCAGCCATTGGCTGATCAGGTTCGAATGACCAAAAGCGGGCTTTACGCTCATTTTGGTAGTAAAGAGGCGCTGCAATTGGCGACCTTAGAGGCCGGAATCGAATTGTTTCAGTTGCACGTGGCTGCGCCCGCCAAGCACGAGCCCGTAGGTCTGCCTAGACTGCGCGGTTTATTTCGACGCTGGCTCGATTGGCCTCAAAATGCGGGGTTAGCGGGGCAGTGTCTCTTCATTTCGGCGAGTTTTGAGTTGGACGATCAACCCGGCCCATTACACGACCGCTTGCAAAAAACGTTTAAAGACTTTGTTGAAATTCTCACTCAACTGGCTCACTCGGCCCACCGGCATGGGCATTTAGCCTACGGCACCGACATAGATCGACTGATTCAAGCGCTCATGAGTTTGCGGTTTGGGCACCAATGGCAAAAAGGACTCATGGAAAACCAATCCGCCAAAGATCAAACCATGCAATTATTTGAGTACTGGGTTCGCCACCCACCCACTCGCTAGCCGATTCACGTGTTGCGGTGCATTATGACAAAATTTAAAAAAACCGTAACAAAATCAGAGGCTCATTAATTGTCAGGGAGGTCCTCAGGGGGGGGGCTTTCGCGATAAACTAGAGCCCACACTTGGCTAAAAAGTTTCTGGCTCAATGTCCAAATTCGCTCATCCTCGCCGCTGGCTGCCCATTCTCTTGCCGCTGGTTTTTGTGATGTTTGTCGCAAAAGTGCTTAGTGAACGGCTGTCGGGTATGCGGTGGCAGGACATTGAGGCCTCGTTGCTGGCGCTGCCGGTGCCGATGCTGCTGGTGAGTGTGATGATGGTGGCCGCGATCTACACGGCGCTGGCGTATTGCGAAGCCAGAATCGCACAGTATCTCAACGGTCCCGTCAGCGCGCGTCGCGCCGCGCTCACCGCCTTGATTGCCTTTCCCATTGGCCATGCGGTGGGTTGGGGCGCGGTGTCCGGCGGCGCACTGCGTTATCGCCTCTACTCTCAGGCGGGCATGCGGCCTTTTGAGGTCGCCAAAATGATCCTGCTGAGCTCCATTGCGTATCCGGCCGGTTTGGGTTTATTGCTCGGGTTATCGTTTATGGCGCAGTCCGAGGGTGCAGCGACCGTCTTGCATACGTCCGCCGACCTGGCACGAGGCACGGGCATCGCGCTTTTGGGATTGCATCTTTTATACCTGACTCTCGTGATGACGCGGCGTGAACCGGTATACCTGGGGAAAATGACCATCACCTTGCCCACGCCGGAGTTAACGACGGTTCAATATTTTACGGGGATTGTGGACGTTTGTTTAGGGGCCGGCATTCTATACGCATTGCTCCCAGCGAATCTTGGCGTCTCATTTGTGGTGTTTATCGGCATCTACGGGCTGTGCATTGTAGCGGGATTGGCGAGCAGCATTCCCGCTGGTCTTGGTGTGTTTGAGTCTGTGCTGCTAATTTTATTGCCCACCATTCCCAAAGCGGACTTGATCGCGAGCGTTCTGGGCTATCGCTTTATTCTCGAACTCATACCGTTCGTAACCGCGCTTTTACTGTGGTTTTTTTACGAGATCTGGTGGCGACTGCCACACCAACGACTGCGGGCTGAGCGAATTGAAAGTCAATTCGACTCCGAACGCGATTACTGATAACGCCGCGCCACCAACGCTATTGGCTTAACGATTCAACGGCGATATTGACACGACCTAAATCGCTGGCGCCATACCCAAACACTTTTTCGCCATCCGCAGAACTGAATGTTTTTGATGCGTTGTTCGAGGGGTTATGATCGTTGAGCAACGATCCTGAAGTGTAGATCACAATGTATTTCTCTTCGGAGTGAGGTTCCACTCGTAAGCTCACCCGATAAGCGGGGTGGGTCGTGCGCTGTAAAAAAGGCAAATCAAACGTGAGATCGTTGAGCGACGTTGAACGTCTCACCAATAAGTCTTGATCTAAAATGGCAACCAACGGATAAAAAACAGCGCTCTTCAGGCCAGCGGCATCCGAATCAAAGTAACTGACGACGTCAATCAACAGCGGCTTATCGCTGTCGGGAATGGAATAAGCCAAAAAGTGGCTGGCGCCCGTATGGAATTCAAAACGCGGGCTGCGCGCGTTCAGCTCTTGACTTAGAGAAGAATCAATTTTCAACGGTGAGAACTGAATTTTTTCCACCTCTTTTAACGCGCCATTAGACGCCCTTCCCATTGCCGCTTCAGCCAACAGAGCGGCCATGAGCGTGCCCAGTAGCCCAAGAAACAGGGGAATTGGCCGACGGGTTAACATTGGTTTGGTCATCGGTGTAGGCTATCACAGTCTGCTGATTTTAAAAACAGCGTTAATGTGTTTGGCTTTGTTATTATAGGGGTCTGCATTGAATGCGTCCCTTTATTGGCCATTGTATCGCTATGAAAATGACTCCATCAAAAGTGCCTTTTTCGGAACCTGCCCCAGTAATTGCACCACGGCCAGCGAGTGTGCTGTCCCCCTTTGGAGCGCGCTTAGATGAGTTTTATGGGCTGCGGGATGACTCGCGCGCGGATCCTGAAATTTTAGAGATTATGCGGCGGGAAAACCAATATTTTGATCAGTACTTAAAGCCCCTAGGGTCCCTGGTTCAGGAGCTGGTGGGTGAATTTAAAAAGCGCATCGCGCCGAACGAACACAGCGTGCCACTGTGGGACCATGGTCGTTGGTGGCAATATCGTTACGCGGAAAATTTGGAATACCCTCAAATATTCAGTGGTCGCTCACCGAGTGAAAATGACGGTGAGTTAATGTTTGACCCTAATGAGCAACGTGGCGACAGTGACTTCTATGCGTTAGGGTCGCTTGAGTTGAGTCCGGATGAGCGGGTGTTGGCGGTGATTGAGGATTGGACGGGGCGGCGCGAATACACCTTGCGCTTTATCGAGCGCGAAACTGGAAAGATTAGTGTGGACGACATTAAAGGCATTGAGCCGGAGGTCGTCTGGATTAACAACGAGGAAGTTCTATATATTCGAAAAGACCCCGTTACATTGCTGGGACGGGAAGTGTATCGTCATCGGATTGGAACCAGTAGTTCATCAGATCAAAAGGTGTATGAGGAGCATGACCCTGAATTTACGTTGAGCATTCAGCGTTCCAGAAGTGGGCATTGGGTTGAGATTATTCTGCATCAAACCTTGACGTCAGAAATTCATTGGGCGCGAATGGATGACCCTGGTTTGCGATTTGAGGTGTTGTTGCCAAGGCAGTATGGCATTGAATACAGTGCCGAGGATTTTAACGACGAAGTTATTTTTCAAATCAATGAGAATGCGCCGGAATTTAAATTAATTCGAGTGGCGTTTAATAAGCGATCTGACCGCAGCCAGTGGAGAGAAATTCTTAGTTCGCGTTCCGATGTGCTGATCGATGATTTTTTGTGTTTTAAAGACTATTTTGTGGTGAGAGAGCGCACAAAAGCGCAAGCACGATTGATGCGCGTTGACGCAAAAACTCACCAATGCGTAATGTTGTCTGATGTCAGTGGGCCTGCGGTCATTGAATTCGGCGCTAACGTTGATGCGTCGTTAGCGGTGGTGCGCTGGAGCAGCAGTTCGTTAGCTCAGCCCAAAAAGATATTTGACACCGCCTTGGACACACTGGCTGTGTCGTGCCGGCATCAATCTGAAGTCCCTCACTGTGATTTGAGTCAATACACCAGTGAACGCCGTTGGGTATCCGCCCGTGATGGTCAGCAGGTGCCAGTCACGCTGTTAATGAAAGCGACAAGCTCTCTAACTGCACAACCGTGCTTGTTGATTGGCTATGGTGCTTATGGCATCAGTTACGATCCCAATTTTCGCAGTCCGTGGCTGAGCTTAGTGGACCGCGGCGTTGTCGTGGCGATTGCGCATATTCGCGGCGGTCAAGAGATGGGTCGCGCGTGGACAGAGGCTGGCCGACGGGAATGTAAAGAAAATACCTTTAATGATTTTATTGATGTCGCACAAGCAATGGCGACGTGGCCCGAAATTGATGGCAAACGCATTGCGGCCATGGGCGGGTCTGCCGGTGGCTTGTTGATGGGAGCGGTGGTCAATCGAGCGCCAGAGTGTTTTCGGGCGATCGTGGCGCAAGTGCCTTTTGTGGATGTGTTGACAACCATGCTCGATGAGTCGTTGCCATTGACGACCAACGAATATGACGAGTGGGGGAATCCCAGCGCCTCGTTGGAACAATACAATCGCTTATTGGCGTACTCGCCAATTGACCAGACGAGCCATCAAAATTACCCGCCGATGCTGCTCACCACGGGCTTATACGACAGCCAGGTGCAGTTTTGGGAGCCATTGAAATGGTTAGCCCAATTGAGAAAGTTGAAAACCGATTCAAACCCGGTCTTCCTACGCTCGGATCTGGCGGCCGGACATGGCGGCAAGGCGGGCCGCTTTGAGCGGCTTAACGAGATTGCCGAGGAGTATTGCTTTGTTTTGAATGAGTTGGGCGTAGGCTGAAGCCAATTGTCGAGTCGGCCTATTGAATAACCGCGGCGGAGCCCCCATGTCGGACCCAGCGATGGGCTGAAACGTTATTGAAAAAACAAGGGAGTTGGAATGAAATTATATTTTAAAGCGGGTGCTTGTTCGTTAGCCTCACACATCATTTTAGGCGAGCTTAATATTGATCACAGCAGCGAAGCGGTGGATTTAGCCACTAAGAAAACGGCCTCTGGAAAAGATTTCACGGCCATTTCCGCCAAGGGCTACGTGCCGTGCCTCGAATTGGACGACGGCACCGTGTTGACCGAGGGAACGGTTATTTTGCAGTATTTAGCCGACCAAAAAACAGGGCATCACCTGTTAGCGCCTAATGGGATGGCTCGTTATCGCACCTTGGAGTGGCTCGGGTTTATTAACTCCGAGATTCATAAGAATTTCTCACCGTTATTCAACCCCAAAATGCCGGCCGAAGCCAAGGCGCTCGCAAAAGCGCTGTTGTTGCGTCGAATTGAAGTGGCCGCAAACGCCTTGAAGTCCCAGGACTACTTAACCGGTGAACATTTTGGTGTCGCGGATGCTTACTTTTACACCGTCTTGACCTGGGCTCAGCCGATGGGCGTTGATTTATCGGCTTGGCCTCAACTCGATGGCTATATGAAGCGCATTTCGGAGCGTCCCTCCGTCAAGCGCGCTCATCAGATCGAAAAGGGCTAATCGCATAACGTCCTCCCTCGGTGCGCAAAACCGAGGGGGGAGGTGCCGGCTTGGGTTGAAATTCGACCAAACATTATGGTGATCGACGATATTTTTTTGTTGCTTTTGGGCGACGTTCTAAACGCCTGAACGGTATTTGAATCCACCGAAAATCAATCGTTTACGGCATGACGCCACTTGTATAGGTTTTGTTGTCGCGAATGAGCCATTCGTAAGTCTATGATTAATATTGCTATTTTATATCGCTCGGCGCTATTGAGTCTTTACAGCGCGGGCGTTTCGCCCCAGCATAGGCCCCCTCAATTGTGGTCAAACCCAGTGTTGGAGAGAGCGATGTTGTTCGATTCCTATGAACTGACCTTTGCCGATCATTTGCCCAAGAAAATGCATCACCAATTGGAAGCCCTGCTGTTTTTTAACGCCGGACAACATCATTTGCGGCGTGAAATAGAACAGACCATTGAGCGGTATGGTTTGCCGGAAATTAAAGATCAGCACCAGGGTTTGTCGATTGAACTCTCTGGCGCTGCTGATGCAAAAACACTGTTTGCGATTCAGTGCAGCGAAGGCCGTTTTCGACCAGTGGGTTTTATAGTCTATGTTCGAAATCAGTACGATCAATTAACCGTATTGCATGTCGGCGTTGCGCCGGATCACGTCAGTGGCGCGTTGTATGGCAAGCAGCGAGTGTTGTCTCGATTGTTAAATCAAATTCGCATCAACGATCATCAAACGGTCAGCGTTCGCTCGGTGTCCATCGCTTATCGCGACCCTGCGCGTCGCGCGGCTGGCTAAGCGTTCCGTTTCAAATCATTCAGACGGTTTCGAAGTTCCCATGCCGCCCGTAATGGCCAAACGCATGGCTTCTTCAACAGACAAGTTAAGAGGCTCTAAATCGTGTTGTGGTAAATACAACGTATATCCACCCAGCATGTAGCTCATCGGAAAATATACGGCAACCAGATCCGAATCCTCCGGATGAGTCTTGAGTTGACTGATTGCATCGTGGGTCACAAAGCCTAAAAGTCTAGCGCCAGAGACACGCCACACCACCACGCTTTGTAAGTCTCGACGACTTTCGCCAGAAGGCAGCAATTTGACGACATCCCGAAACGCGCTGTACACCGTCTTGATTAAAGGAATTCGAGTTAACCAAGACTCCCACAAATCAATGACGCGCTTAACCAAATAGTTATTGACTACGACGCCAATGATAATCAACAACGCTAAGCCGGCCAGCACCCCCATGCCTGGTTGATAGTTTTCGGGGCCAATGAGGATCGACAACATTCGATGCATCACCGAATCCATAGTGCCTACTAACCACGTCACGACGTAAATCGTCATGCCAATGGGCAGCACGGTGGCTAAGCCCTTCATGAGTAAATTGCCAAGCTTTTTAAGCATAAGATTTCAAAGCCTCGTACTGTCTGGCCTCTATTTTGACACGCTCCCCGAGCGGTGTCAGTCTTTAGTCAAAATTCATGGGCAGATGAGTCCGATAGGGCGCTTCGGCGCAACGTGAGCGGGTAAAATAGGGCCTACCTTGGAGGAGTCGCCCGTGATGAAGTTTGACCCAGCGCAGCCTGCTGATGTGCCCGAAATATTAAAGATGATCAGAGAGTTGGCTGAATTTGAACGGCTGGCTCACGAGTGCGTTGGCACAGCGGAAGAGCTCTCGGAGTCGCTTTTTTCAAACCAGCCAGTGGCGGCGGCCTTGGTTGCTCGAGTCGACGGTCACGTGGCCGGCTTTGCGCTCTATTTTCACAGCTATTCCACCTTTTTGTGCCGCGCTGGAATTTACCTTGAGGACTTATTTGTTCGTCCGGCGTTCAGAGGTCAAGGCGTTGGCAAAGGACTTCTTTTGGCGGTGGCTCAGATTGCGCGAGCACAAACCGCAGGTCGGTTGGAGTGGTCGGTGCTGAATTGGAATCGCCGGGCAATCGATTTTTATGAATCTCTAGGCGCGCGGCCCGTGGACGGGTGGACGCGGTATCGAATGACGGCAGAAACACTGCAGAAAATCGGATTACGTTTAACGACTGTGGAATGATCGCCGAATCCTTAAGAAACGACGGCCGGCGATGGCTCCATTTGAAGCATTACTTTGCCAATGTGTTGCCCCGCTTCTAAGTAACGATGCGCATCAGCAACGTCGTTAAAGTTGAACACTTTATCAATCACTGGTCGCAATTGGCCGGAATTTAAAAGTGGCCAAACGCGCGTTTTTAATGATGTTGCAAGCTTGCCTTTTTCAATAGATGAGCGCGGGCGCAATGTCGAACCGGTGATGACCAATCGCTTTTGCATGACTCGAAAAAGTTCAAACCCATCTACTTTACTGCCCGATTGAGTTGCGACTTGAACAAGGCGTCCGTCCATGCTCAGGCACTTTAAATTACGCATAAAATAGTCCGCGCCGACGATATCGATAACGACATCAACGCCCTTGTTGTCGGTGGCTCTCAGGATGCTTTCAACAAAATCCTCATTTTTATAATTGATCGCGTGGGTAGCCCCAAGTGCTAGACAGGCTTGGCACTTTGCATCAGAGCCAGCGGTGGCATACACCTCGGCGCCGAACGCGTGAGCCATTTGAACTGCCGCAACCCCGATTCCACTGGTGCCGCCGTGAATCAATACGCGTTCGCCCGCTTGTAGGCGACCGTGTTCAAATAAATTGGCCCACACGGTAAAAAACGTTTCCGGAAGCGCCGCCGCTTGTACCGCGTTGAAATGATTTGGCCACGGGAGGCATTGGCCTTGAGGGGCGATGCAGTATTCCGCGTACCCACCCCCGTTGGTTAATGCCGTCACCAGATCGCCAACGGCTAAGTTGTTAACGTTGGGTCCTATTTCCACAACTTTGCCAGCCACTTCAAGGCCCATGATGGGGCTAGCGCCAGGTGGTGGTGGGTAATGCCCTTGGCGTTGCATGAGATCGGGGCGATTAATGCCTGCTGCCATTACTTGAATGAGGACGTCGCCCTCGCCTGGGGAGGGTATGGGCATTCTGCTGATGCTTAACTGTTCCGCACCGCCGGGTTCCTTGAGATGAACATAACGCATGGTGCTGGGTAACATGATTAGGTTCCTAGTGGGTTAGGGACTTGAGGCTATTGATGCGCTTGCGAGTTTTTTCTTAATAACGCTCCATTGTTGGAGCTTATCCTTCAACGAAAGCGCAGCATGAGTGGGGGAGCTCGAGGGCAAAACTAATTCCGATATTTTTTTATACTTAGGGCTCAACTGAGGAATGACCAATCGCTTGTATTGTTGCTGTGCTGCCGCGCCATTAAATGCGATCCAGCGAATCCCAGGGTGCTGCGTATAGAACTGCTCAAAGTCATTTGGTTTGACTGAACTCGAGACGATGGATGAATCCAAGCTGCCAGGCATAAATGCCTCCTGACACACGTCCCATACCGCCACGCCATTGGCCAATAAGCGCTCGACTCGCTCAGGGTAGGGTCTTTGCGCACCGGTTTCAAATAGTGTCCCCATGATGGTCCAGAAGGCATTTTGGGGATGCGCATAATATTGTTGGGCTTCCAAAGACGCTTGTCCTGGCAACGAACCCAGAATTAATAATTTCGATTGTGAATTCGCAATGGGTGCAAAACTGGTGGCGAGCATAGGGGCGCGTGATCCTTGAAAACGATTGCTTTAACGGCCACCATTTTTGCAGAAAACTGCGCCCTGTGCTGGGGTTATCGCTCAAATAGTTCTTGTGTCGCTTGAATTGGTTGTGCCGACACGACCAAAAATCCAGGGCCGCCATGAACGCCAAGTGCGGCGCCAGTCGGCGTGATGCCGATGCACTGGGTACGGGGTCTATTTCGGGCAATGCCAGCCTTAACATAGTGCGCTTCATCTAGGGCAAAGCCGTGGCCGATCAATAATCGGTAGTCCATTTCCGGATCCAATTGCCGGCAGATGAAACTGATAAACGCGTCTAATGGGCGGCGCCGGTTCCACAACACTCCGCCCAGCCCGATTCGGCCGTCACCGTGCGCTGTGAGCAGCAAGTTCAACCCCAGCCAACGGCTGATGGTGCGCGCAAACCCAGGGACTCGTCCACCACGCACCGCGTGATCCAAGGTGGGCAGATACGCCCAAGTCCGCGTTACCGGCCGCATTTTCTCCACCGCCTGAACGACGCTAATAAGATCAACGCCTTCCGAGGCCTTTTCGGCAGCGGTTAATGCCAACAGTCCTTGACCTACCGAGGCGTTCAGCGAATCAATAATGGTGACTGCACGTGAATCCGACAACCGGTGCGTGGCTGAGACGGCTGACTGATGAGTGCCGCTGGCTTTGGCTGTGACCGTTATGCCGACGACGCCTGGATGATGGGAACTCAAATACTCAAAACAGCGGCGAAAGTCGCCAACCGCGGGTTGGCTGGTCTTGGGGGCAATTGCCGAATGCTGCAAACGGTCATAAAAATCCGCTTGCGATAAGCCCACCTTATCGATGAAGGACTCTTCGCCGAAATGAACGCGCAGCGGCACGACGTGAATGTGGTACTGAGCGATGATCTCTTCCGGTAAATCACCGGCACTATCCATTACGATGGCGACTTGTGCTTCGGAGCGGCGAGCGCTTAAGGTCTGGCGCTGCATGTCGTCCGCTTTGGTTTCAGTTAATGAGCCAAATTGCTTCGCTTCTCTAAAAACCGCCGCCGGATCATCCGTATGGATGTGTAAGCGCACTTTGGATTGCGTGCCAGCGACGACCAACGAGGAGCCCATCGTACTCAAGGTTTCACGCAACAATCGATGGTCGATATTGGTGCCCGCAATTAAACATTCCGTACAAAAACGCTCTCCACCTTCGGCGTGTTCAATCGGGCCATGGGCGCTTTCAATGGCCGTCGGCTCTTGTTTGATGGGAGCGTCTGACTCTAATGCAGCGGCTATCCCTTCAATAAACGCCAAGACTCCAAGCGCTCCGGCATCAACCACATTTGCCTTGCGCATAGGCTCCAGTGTGCCGCGAGTGGCTTCCACAATGCGCTGAGCTTCTATGACGCCACTTTTCCAAAATGAACGCAGGCAGGAGGTGTCGGCGCTGTGTTGCTTAAAAAAAATGCCTAAGCCCTCAAAGACACTCAGCATCGTTCCAGGCTGCGGGTGTGATACTGCTAAGCGAGCGGCATTAGCGCCTTGCAACCAAGCCTCTGCAGTTTGGGTTACATTGAGTTCGGACAATTCTTGAGCGTAGTCTGATAGTCCGCATAAAAACTGGGCAAATATCGCGCCGGAATTGCCTCGAGCGCCATCCAGCGCGGCATCCGCCAAGCGCATTAATAATTGTCCCGCGTGCGCGGGCGCTTGCTCTAATGGGGTTCGCAAGTGTTGAAGGGTCATGGACAGGTTGGTGCCGGTATCACCGTCAGCAACTGGAAATACGTTAATGCGATCCAAATGAGAGGCTTGGCGCGACAGCGCAACAACGCCGCCCCAAAACGCGTGCCCCAAGCGAGTTCCATTCATAGATCTCAGTGGTTGCAATGTCAAATCCTCGACGATCACTAGGGAGTTAATAAAAAGCGGTTGCCCTGAAAAGTGAGCACAGCGCCATTCGGAGTTACCTGTTCAACTGTGGGACCTTCTTTTAGGCTTTGGCCTTCGGTGTATTTTTGACTATTAATAATAACAAACCGCTTCGCTTGATCCTTATCATACATGATCAGCTGTAATTTTAAATTTTGAACGGAATTGGGGGTGGACGCGCCTGGGGCGGTCTGACGCAAGGGCTTTAGATCCTCTGAGGATAAAGCGCGATCAGCCGCGCTTTGTATCGAATTGCTTTCAATGGAGGGTGGTTGGGGATCAGCGCTATTGGCAGTGTCATCGACGAGCTCGGTGAGTGGGCGTGTGGCCGCGGGAGTGGGTGTACTGGATGGGATTGCGATCGCTGCCGGTGGCGGCGCGTGATACTCCTTCCACAGCAAGCTGGCCAATAAAAATAATACTGCGACCAACGCTACCAAAATAGCCACTAGAATCCAACGCCAGAACGACGACGAGTCGCCTTCTAGGGCATGGGCAGATCGTCCAACCGTGCCAAAACCACGACTCCGTTGCCGTCCTTGTTCGCTTTTACGAAGCGCTTCTGAGATGAACGACATTAGCGGTTACTCTCAATTAAATGTGGCACGCCGGGAGGTTGCAATGCGGCATCTAAGAGCAATTGCGTCTCTTGACCGACAATGCCATCCACAACTAGATGATCCATCTTTTGGAAACTCTCTACATCCGACTGCAACCGCTTATCATAAACGTCATTTCCAGGCGTTGGTGGGACATGAAGCGCCGCCGCAACCGCCTGCCGTAACCAATTAATTTCAGGGCCTTTTTGTCCTGGAATGATGTTTTTTAAGTCCGGCGCAGGGGGCTTAAAGAGTATTAAAAAGTCACCAAACCAGAAAGGGGAGAGCTCTTCATCGCGAACAACAATGCTCGTGGTGCCAGCGGTGAGCACCAACGAATTCGCAGACGCTCGCGACGCCACCACTTGGTACACGTGGGATTGCGGATCGACCAAAGAAAGTATCGCAGGCCGATCAATACGACGAATTTGAGCGACGGTGCCGCGATCCGAAATACAGATCAAACCCACATCGCTCGCCTGAGCGCAAGGCTTGTCCGAATTTAAAACCACGTTTAGGTTCCAGATTTTAAATAAGGTACTAAACGCCGTATCTGTGCCCGTCTGGTCAGCATGCGCCACTAGAAAATCAAGAAGAGAAGGTTTAGGCAGAGCCGGCGTGGGTGGCTCATGGCGCGGCACAAATAAAAATCCGAGTGCCACTGCAATCACCAACAACGCGCTGACTATTAATGCCATCAACGGTCGCTTCGAGGGCATCAGGCCGCGAACTTCGTCCACGGCACGCTGGGCGGTTCTTGAACTCACCTGATGCTCGTCTGCGGCAAACGCTCCTAGTAACGATCGATCCGCCATGATGTTTAATAGACGAGGTACGCCGCGCGATTCTTTCGCTAATACCTTCAACGCTTTTTTAGAAAACAGATCAGATGTCGCGCCCGCAATGGAAAGGCGATGGTGTATGTAGCTAATTGATTCCTCTACAGTCAAAGGGTCCAAATGTGTTCGCGACGTAATTCTTTGCGCAACTTGCCTGAGATCTTCTCTCGCTAATAAGTCGCGAAGTTCTGGTTGGCCTACTAAAATAATTTGCAGTAACTTAGTACTGGTGGTTTCTAAATTCGTTAATAAACGAACCTGCTCCAAAACTTCAATCGGCAGCTGCTGCGCCTCATCCACCAATACCACTACGCGTCTGCCTTGCTCATGCGCTTTGAGTAAATGGCGATTGAGGGTTTCGATTAACTTTGGAATACTGTGTTCATCGTCCGGCAACGGAATTTGCAGTTCCTGAACAATTGAGCGTATGAATTCAACGGGTGATTGCCGGGGATTGAGTATCAACGCAACATCAACATTGCTGGGCAGTTGCGTAAGAAGGCTTCGTAACAACGTTGTCTTGCCAGTTCCAACCTCACCGGTCAATTGAGTAAAGCCACCAGCTTCTTCAAGTCCATAAAATAAATGCGCCAACGCGTCCGCATGACGCTGACTCAAATAGAGAAAGCGCGGGTCTGGTGTAATTGAAAATGGCTTTTCAGCCAAACCAAAATACTCGGTGTACATACATCTATTGTAGCGGAAACCCTGCTCCAGGTTGCAGCGGCGGCAATAATTTCAGCGCTCATCACCAAGGGGGCGCTTGACCGCGCCGGCACGTAAAAGGGCATTTTTGCCAAACCGCCGCTGTATCTCGTCTAACGCTCCAGTGAGGTTTGAGGCGGGTGAATTCGTCGTCCCTTCGAGGGAAGGTAGGGGCTGATTTGAGAATAAGTCCTGCTGAGTTTCTTGGCTAAAATCGCCAACGCCAACGCCTAAGAGTCGAATTGATGAGTCAGGCTGTTCGTCTCTAAACGTCTCCCAAAGTTGTAACGATGTTGAGGCAATAGCGCTTCTATCATTGGAAGCATGATCAAATGTTGTGGAGCGAGTAAATGTCTTAAAGTCGCCCCGACGAATTTTCAGAATTACTCGGCGACAGAATAATGAATCGTCACGTAACCGATGGCTAACCTGATCCGCTAGTTGCAGCAGTTGCGCTCGTATTTGACGGTCATTTTTAAGGTCGACGGCAAATGTCTTTTCCGAGCTAATATGCTTGGCATCTCGAAAAGGTTCCACCGGACGATCATCTAGACCGCGCGCTCGGGCGATCATGATTTCCGTATTCGAGCCTAAAACATCTCGCAACTGTAACGCGCGGGCGTTCGCTAAGTCTCCAAAAGTGTGTATTCCGCGGGCTTTGAGTAACGGAGCGGTTTTGATGCCAATCCCGTAAAGTTTTTCAATGGGGAGTGGAAAAATCAACTCTTCAACATTCACCTGTTTGAATGAAAACAGACCGTCAGGCTTCAACCAATCGGACGCTAGCTTTGCTAAAAATTTATTACTGGCGATACCAATGCTGGCCGTTAACTGAGTAGCATTGAAAATATCTGCTTTAATCGCGGCAGCGGCTTTAAGTGGATCGGGCCACAGTCGCTGGCAATGGGTAAAATCTAAAAATGCTTCATCTAACGAGAGTCCCTCAACATCCGGTGTATACCGATAAAAGACTTCAAAAATTTGCTCAGAAACCGCTTGGTAAAGAGATGGACGTGGCGTGACGATAACCAAATGTGGACAGCGACGTAGCGCCTCCTTGATGGGCATGGCTGAGCGTACGCCAAATTGCCGAGCTTGATAACTGGCGGCGGCAACGACACCACGCTCCGATGATCCTCCTACCACCAGAGGTTTGTCTTTTAGCTCTGGATGGTCTCGTTGCTCAATGGAGGCATAAAAAGCGTCCATGTCAACGTGCAGAACGATGCGTTCTAATCTATCAGTCATGGAGTTCTAAACAATGTTGGGAGCGGCATTGCCTTGCATTAATTGTGCAGGCATAAGTGATGAAAATTTGGTCATTTGTTCCAAGAGATAAGCGACGCTCAAGGTTTTGCTTTCCGCAAACGGGCGTGCGATGAGTTGGACGCTGCTTGGCAATCCTTTGGAGGTTAGACGAATGGGAGCAATCAACGCCGGCAGTCCCAAATAATTAAATCCGGCTGCATTACGCAGTAACGCGTCAATAACGCTCCACATGAGAGGTCCTCCACCCGCATTGGTTTCTTGCAGAGTGGGGACATCAGTGGCCATCGCAGGGGTGATTAAAATATCACAGCGGTCAAAGGCTTCACTTACAAAGGTTCGAAGCAATTTAGGGCGCAATAGTTGGGCTTCCAAATAAGTCATTGCTGGCACCATCATTCCCGTGAGCAGTCGATTCCCCACTTGGTCCGAATAGTCGGACAGTCGCTCTCGTAGCCAATGACCGTGAATGGCGGCCGCTTCTGCATAAAATAACGCCCGTGATAATGCTTTGTGTTCTTCGCAGTAACGAATGGAAACCGATTCGACAGTGGCGCCAAGCTCAACAAGATAGTCCAAAGCGACGCTTAAGGTGCGTTTGCTTTCATCCGATATTTGAGCATTGAAAAAATCATCGTTTATTCCGATTCGCAAGCCCTTCAAATCACGTCGTGTAATATCCGACGGCAAGTGGACAGCGCGCGTGTGCACGCTGGCATCAATGCCGTCGCTTCCAGCCATAACTTTCAACAGTGTGGCTAAATCAGACGGGTGGCGCGCGAGCGGACCCAATGTATCTAACGAATAACTGAGCGGCATAGATCCCGTTCTGGGAATTAAACCAAACGTGGGTTTAATGCCGTAAACACCATTAACGGCTGCTGGAATGCGAATTGACCCTCCAGTGTCTGAGCCGACGCTGGCAAAGACCATTCGAGCGGCAACGGCTGCCCCAGATCCACTCGAGGAGCCCCCCGCAATGTAATCGGTATTGTAGGGATTATGACAAGGACCGTAATGCGCGTTGTGTCCAGTAGGTCCAACCGCAAACTCGGTCATATTCAAATAACCGACGATGATCGCGCCGGCAGCTTCAAGGCGCGAGACAATTGAAGCGTTGTGAGTGGGGCGAGGGCCGAGTGTTGCTAAAAATGAAGAACCGCCCGAGGGAATGCGTCGGGTGGTGTAAAACATGTCTTTAAGTCCAATGGGGATTCCATGCAGCGGGCCAATAGCGTTACCTTGTTTTAACTGCTCGTCCAATTGAACCGCACGTTGTAGCGCGTACTCGGAGTCAATCGCTCTAAAAGCCCCAATCATCCGGTCGAATCGCTCAATGGACTGAAGCGCCGATTTCGTTAATGCCTCGGCGCTAGATTGACCCGAGCGCAATTGTGATATTGCGTAAGCAATTTCTCCTTGAGGGCAATATTGGGTCATGGAGTGCCTGGCTCTTCAACGACCGGTTCAGCGCAATCCAATAATGCCTGAGCAAATGAGTCCTCAAAGCCGTGAAACTGCGATTCCTGTACTGCCTGACTTACAGCCGATAATATCGGCGCAGAACCGTCAAGCAGTCGACCGAGACGCGCGGGGTCGATCGTAGGCAATCCTGCTAATGAAAGTCGCTGCTGGTCAGAGGTGACCCCCTGAGGGGTCACTGTAACGTCGTTATGGCCAAGTGTCGTATCCATGGCCGTTATCTTAGCCTAAAGCCGCGCCCCTCGGAATCGGCTGATAAGCTCAGCTAAACCCTCGTTACTCCGCAAAATCGCCGGCTAGGGCTTTATAAAGTTGGGCTAAAAAACTCGCTTGTCGAAGTTGAGCGTTGACGTATTGATCTGCCGTGTCGTAAAACGACAGTTGAGCATTAAGGACCGCAATCGGATCTCCAAGCCCACTGTTGCCGCGCTGCACATTCAGCTGCATCTGGTTTTTGCTGGAGTCAAAGGCGTTTCGCCAGTGTTTCAACGACTGATTTGCGGCTTTAAATCCCTCTAAGCCATTGTTGATTTCCTGCAATGCGCCTAAGACCGTCGCATCGAATTGCTCTAACGCTTGGCGTGCGGCGGCATTGCTGGAGCGTATGTCACTCAAGGTGCGACCAACGTCCAGAAATTGCCAGGAAATGCTAGGGCCGAAATTCCACTGCCGCGAAGCTTGAGAGCCAAGGTCTGAGGCTTTTTGCGCGTTATAACCGTAAAATCCAGTTAAAGTGACCTGTGGAAAGTACTCGCCGCGCGCGACGTTTGCTCTTGCAATGGCGCTCGTCAATCTATACTCCGCCGCATGAACATCGGGACGACGAGCCAGCCAATCCGTTGGGCTGCCAACGGGCGTTAAGGCTTCAATGCTTGGGATCGAGCCGTGTGAACCAACCAGCTCTCGGACTTGATCGGTTGTCAAAACGGTAAGCGCCATTAGCCGATTGATGTCATTATCAACAGCGGCGCGAGCGGGTTCTAAGCCCGCCAATGCGGCAGACGCTTGAGTATTGATTACGGCCTCATCCAATCCAGAAATTCTACCAACGCCGCGCCTTTGTTTTGCAATATCGCTTAACTGTCGCGCCGCTTCTGCGCGAGCAAGCGCATTTTCAAAATGGGCTTGATCAGCACGAAGATTAAAATACGCTTGCGCAGTCTCGGCAATTAGAGCCTGCCGAGCCGCTTGAAAATTAGCATCGGCCGCTTTGACATCCGCGTTTGCAGCACGGGTCGCATAATTCGCAGCGCCAAACACATCGAGTTCCCAAGCGCTATCAAATCCAGATTGAAAAGAGTTAATCTTGCCAATGGTGGGCGGAATCAAAGGATTGAGCTTGCTTGGAACTTGGGAATTTCGATCCGCCATCACCCGCACTTCTGGAAATAACGCCGCAATCGCCTCCGAACGAAAAGCACGTGCTTGATCGACGCTGGCAACGACCTGTTGAAGTGATCGATTTTCTTGTAGTGAGCGCTTGATTAACTGGTCCAATATCGGGTCATGGAAGTTTTTCCAGAGATTGCCATCCATATTTGTGGATGTGGGATAGCTTGATATCGCGTTGTCATCAAATTTAATCGCCACTGGTGGTGTCGCTTGCTTTGAAATCGATCGATATACGCAGCCCGGCAATACGCCAGCGATCACAACGGCTAATACTAAAGAGCTGAAACGAGTTTTAGGCGTTAGGTTAGTCATAGTCGACTCCTTCCGGTAAAAATATTGAGACCACTGGCTGCGCGTCGAATGATGACGTAGAAAACGGGTGTTAAAAATAGCCCGAAGAAGGTGACGCCAAGCATTCCAAAAAACACCGTTACGCCCATGACGGTTCGGACTTCCGCGCCGGCGCCTTGCGCGAACACTAATGGTACGACTCCCATAATAAATGCAAAACTTGTCATTAGAATTGGGCGCAAACGCAACCGAGAGGCCTCAATGGCAGCCGAGACGATATCACTGCCCTTGGATTCCAGTTCACGCGCAAATTCGACAATTAGAATTGCATTTTTGCAGGACAAGCCCATTAAGACTAATAACCCAATTTGAGTGAAGAGGTTATTGTCTAAAAAGGTTGGTGGGCCTTTTGGCGGCACAATGGCTAGCGATAGTCCGTGAACCAAATTAATTAAGAAAATTGCCCCCATGGCCGCCAACAGCGCAATCGGCACAATTAAAATCACGGCCATGGGAAGTGACCAGCTTTCATATAGTGCGGCGAGTACTAAAAACACCAAAAGAACGCAAACAGGGAACACCCACAGTGCAGCGTTGCCTTGAATGGTTTGCTGGTAAGTTAATCCCGACCAAGCCAAAGTCATTCCACGAGGGAGCATCTGCTTTGACATCTCGGTTACCTTAGCCAAAGCTTGGTCAGACGACAATCGCGATGGGTCAATACCGGCAGTTAAGTCCGCGGCCGGATAGCCATTAAAGCGAATCACCGGATCAGGTCCATAGCTGTGTTCTAAGCGAACGACCGATCCCAAAGCGACCATTTGCCCCTCTAAATTGCGAGTCTTAAGATTCAATACATCCTCTGGGGTTTGGCGAAATGGCGCGTCAGCCTGTACGTATACGCCTAACGTCTTACCAAATAAATTAAAGTCGTTGACATACGCTGAGCCCATATACACCTGGAGGGTATCGAATACTCCTGTCAGCGGAACGCCCAACTGCTTGGCTTTTTCACGATTAATAATGGCAGTGAATTGAGGCACATTTGATTGAAAAGCGCTAACCACAGCATAAGGATCAAACCCTGGCGTCTGTCGCAATTGTCCAGCGAACGCCTGAGCATTATTACTTAATGTGCCGTAGCCAAAGTTACTGCGATCTTGAATAAACGCCTCAACTCCAGCGGCGTTTCCCAATCCAAGTACTGGCGGTGGCCGCAATGCAAAGCCAATGCCCTCTTTAAGCTGGGAGAACTTCATGGAAAGCGCGACCGCAATATCGCTGGCCGACAATGAACGCTCATCGAAAGGATCTAAGCCGATGAACAGGGTTGCGGTGTTTGGAGTGGCCGTGAAGTGAAAACCATTGAGACCTGGAAAGGCGACTACGCTTTTAACGCCAGGAGTTGTTAGCGCGATGTCGGTCATTTGCTTGACAAAAGCGTCGGTCCGATCAATGGAGGCGCCCTCAGGGAGCAAGGCGACACCGAATAGGTATTGTTTGTCCTGGGTGGGGATGAATCCGTTTGGAACAGCCTTAAATGCGCCAATTGTCACTACGACTAAAACCGCGTAAATTGCCAATAAGCGCGGAATGCGTCCCAGCACACCGCCAATCCGAGAGGAATATCGATCCGCAGATGTTTTGAAAAAACGATTAAATTTTTCAAAGAATCCACCAAGCCAACGATCAATGAATAACGCAAATCGGTCCTTTGGAGCGTTTGCGGGTTTCAATAAGGTCGCTGCTAAGGCTGGTGAAAGAGTCAGAGAATTGACCGCCGAGATAATTGTTGAAATCGCGATGGTGACGGCAAATTGTCGATAAAACTGCCCAGTGACGCCACCCAAAAACGCAATCGGAATAAACACCGCAGCCAAAACCAAAGCAATCGCAACGATTGGTCCGGAAACTTCTGACATCGCTTGGTGAGCCGCTTCCCGTGTGGACAGGCCGTGTTCAATATTTCGTTCAATATTTTCAACAACAACAATCGCGTCGTCAACGACAATGCCAATCGCTAAGACCATTCCAAACAAGGTCAGTACGTTGACAGAAAACCCCAGCACCCACAATACCGCAAATGTTCCGATGACCGAGACGGGAACCGCTAGCAAAGGGATGATTGACGCGCGCCAAGTTTGCAAAAATAGTAAAACGACAATCACGACCAGTAATGTTGCTTCCAGTAAAGTATGGACAACCTTGGTAATTGACTCACGGACGAAGACGGTGGGGTCATAAGCAACCTTCCACTGCAGACCTTCCGGAAATTGCTGACTCAATTCCGCCATTTTTTTTCTGACGTCATTAGAAAGTGCAATGGAGTTGGCGCCTGGCGATTCAAAAATGACGATCGCTGCGGCATCGTCGTGATCCAGTTTTGATCGAATTGAGTATGAATTTGATCCTAACTCAATTCGCGCAACGTCGCGTAGGTGAGTAATGTCACCGTGAGTGCCTGTTTTCAGAACGACGTTGCCGAACTCCTCAATGGTTTTTAAGCGACCCTGAACATTGATGGCGATTTGAAAATCATTCGCTTGCGGTTGAGGTGGTGATCCTAAGGAGCCAGCCGACACTTGAACGTTTTGCTCGCGAAGCGCCTGAATAACATCGTCGGTTGTTAAGTGTAACGCCGCAAGCTGATTTGGATTTAGCCATATTCTCATCGCATAGGTGCCTGCGCCAAAGGCCACAGCCTGTCCGACCCCAGGCAGTCGAGCGAGTTCGTCTTGGATGTGAAGCACCGCGTAGTTAGATAAGTACAGAGCGTTGTAACGATGGTCAGGAGAAACTAAATGAACCACCATGGTTAGTGTTGGCGAACGCTTCTGAGTAGTTACGCCAAGCGCGCGAACGGCATCCGGCAAGCGCGGAAGTGCTTGATCCACTCGGTTTTGAACCTGTACCGCAGCTTGATCAATATCCGTCCCGATCTTGAATGTAACATCCAGTTGCATGGTGCCGTCGGAGCCCGCCACTGACTTGGCATAGATCAGACCTTCTACGCCGTTGATAGCATCTTCTAATGGAGCGGCGACAGTTTCTGAAATAACGGTGGGGTTCGCGCCAGGATACAGCGCGCGAACTTGGACAGTCGGAGGCACAACCGATGGGTATTCGCTAACTGGGATATTGGGCAGGGCAATTAATCCCGCCGCAAAAATCAGAATCGATAAAACGGCCGCAAATATAGGTCGATCGATAAAAAACTTGGAAAAATCAGCGTGCATTAGTGATTCGCGGTAGCGTTACCGCCCTCCGGGTGCATCATGTCCACCACTGTTGGGGCCACCGGTTGACCTGAAGCGAAAATTTTACGAGTGCCGTCCACAATAACCTTGTCGCCTGCCGCTAGACCAGTGGCAACGCTAACTAAGCCATTGATGCGGGCGCCCAGCGTAACGTCCTTGCGAATCGCTTGATTATTCTCATTAACAATATAAACGAACTGTCGATCCTGATCAGTTTGCACAGCGCGTTCCGAAATTAACAGGTGATCCGATGAGGTTGATGATTCAACTTCGCCGGCCACAAAAAGACCCGGAATTAACTGGTGATCGGTGTTGCTGAAACGCGCACGCAATCGAATTGTTCCGCTGGTGCGATCTAATTGATTGTCGACGAAAATGATTTCGCCTTGATGGCTTAAAGTCGCATCGTTAGATAAGCCGACTCGCACCTTGGCGTGCGGGCCCGATTGTCGAAGACGCATGAACGTTTGTTCGTCAACAGAAAACTCAACATCGATTGGATCTAACCGCACCAAAGTCGTCAATAACGTTGTATTGGGAACAACTAGATTGCCGGTGCGAATTTCAGCTTTGCCAACCCGGCCGTCGAACGGAGCGCTAATATGAGCAAATTCCAAATTGAGTTCCGCGCTTTTTAACTGTGCAACAGCGCTGTCTTTGTCAGCGAGAGACTGATTCGCCTCTGCGCGTCGTTGATCCATTTCGCTGGCAGATGCGGCATTGCTCTTGAGGAGGGATTCCGTGCGCTTTGATTCACTGTTGGCAAGATCCAAGCGCGCATTGGCTCGAGCCAGGTTGGCTTTAGCCGCATCGACCGCAGCACGGTATTCACGATCGTCTAACTGAACGAGCAGAGCGCCTTTGCGTACGTCGGACCCTTCACTAAAAGCGATTCGGTCGATAAAGCCCCCAACTCTTGGTCGCACCTCCACTGACTCAATGGCAACCAACTGGCCACTAAAGTGCTGCCACTCGGAGACTGGCACAGGATTGAGGATCGCCACATTAACGGCTGCAGGCGGTGTGGGAGGAGGGCCGCCATGACCGCAGGCAGAGAGTTCAGCAATTGATATTAGACCGACGCACAACAAGAACGCACGAGCTAAGAATGAAGAGTTACATAAACCGAGCATAAGCGGCCTCACCTAATGCACTACGGGCACAAAAATGTCACAATACAAGACCGACAATTATACGCCTTAACTAGAATTTCTCTGTACTTTTGTAATAAAAAAGACATAATCTCTTATATCATTTGGGTCTTGTTGAATTGGACATCGCTTTTAGGACTGAATCGATCATGGATCAGATGATGCTGCATACCTTTCCATCAACCCAAGAAACGGCTCGTGCGGCTGCCCACTACCTGGGCAGTCAAATTGATCATCAACTCCGTTTGAAAGATCGAGTCAGTGTGGCCTTGTCGGGGGGGCGGACGCCTTGGTTGATGCTTGACGAACTAGCTCAAAAAAATCTGGATTGGACACGAATTGACGTTTTTCAAGTAGACGAGCGATTCGTTGCACTGGACGACGACCGACTCAATGCGAATCACATACGGGCACACTGGGTTAGCAAAGTGATTGGTTTGTCTTTTTACCCAATGCCCGTGGAACTGAACACACACGAGGCGTGTGCGAGCTATCGCTCGTTACTTGAAAGGCATTGTGGTGTGAATGGGGTTATTGATATTGTTTGTTTAGGCTTGGGTGCGGATGCGCACACTGCATCGTTGGTACCAGGAGATCCACTGGTTGACAACACAAGCGATTGGGTGGGGTCGACGATTTTGTATCAAGACACGCAGCGAATTACGTTAATGCGCAAAATATTAGATGTGGCAGCTGTGAAATGCTGGTTGGTGACGGGTTCTGATAAATCTTGGGCTCTGCAACAACTATTAGCACGCAATACGCAAGTGCCGGCAGGATTGTTGCAAGGAAAGTCCGTGATGTTCGCGGATCAGGCGGCCACTGGCGAGCAGTTGCCAGTGGCGCCGTTGTAATGACTCAATGCTGCTTATTCAACTGATCCCAAACGAAGCTATATATTGCCGATGTCTGATCAATTGACTGGGTAACAGTCGGGCCGCCACCATGGCCTGACGCGCTCTCAATCATTAAATAAACCGGGTTGTCAGCCGCTTGAGCAGCTTGCAAAGCCGCTGCAAATTTAAAGGAATGCATGGGCATGACGCGAGTATCGTGATCTCCGGTGACTACCAATGTAGCGGGATATCGCGTACCTGACTTGACGTTATGGTAGGGCGAATACTTTATTAGTGTTTTAAAGTCTGCTTCACTGTCTGGATGGCCATACTCTCCAGTCCATCCGGCACCTTGTCCAAATAAGTGAAAGCGCAGCATGTCCAGCACCCCAACCTGTGCTACTGCCGCTCCAAATAGGTCTGGGCGCTGAGTAACACAGGCTCCAATTAAAAGGCCGCCATTTGATCCGCCCTGAATGGCCAGATGTTTACTGTCGGTGTAGTGCTTTTTAATGAGCCATTCGCCAGCGCTGATAAAATCATCAAACACAACCTGCTTGTGATCACGATAAGCTTGTCGGTGCCAACGTTCACCATACTCACCGCCACCGCGAATATGCGCCATGGCGTAAATGCCACCTTTCTCGAGCCAAGCGATTCGAGAGGCATTAAAGGCAGGTAGCGTAGCAATCGCAAAGCCACCATAGCCATACAATATTACCGGCCGCGCTCCATCAAGTTTTAAATTCTTTTTATAAGCGAGCGTCATGGGAATTCGAGTGCCGTCTTTGCCTTCGAAAAACACCAAATGTTGCTCAAACTCACTGGAATTAAAGTTGACCTTGGGGGAAGCTATCTTTGAAATGTGCCCAATTTTAACGTCGTAGCGAAATACCGTTGGCGGAGTAATTAAATTACTAAAGCTGAAGTAGGTGGCAGAATCTGAATTTTGACCTGCAAATCCCTTGGCCACGCCAACGCCTGGTAGATTCACTTTGCGAATAAGCTGGCCACTTAAATTGTACGCTGACACCTCGGTATGCGCATCGTGAAGCGAACGCACCAAGATTTGGCTGCCAACGATCGCCACAGACGGTTCCGTGATGGAAATAGCGTTATCAGACTCTTTGATTACGGTCAAGGCGTGATCTAAGGCCTGCGGTTCAGCGGTCGCGGCGTTAATTTTTACGACGCGGCCATTTGGCGCATTGAGCGTCGTTAAAAAATACAAATCATCGTTATTGCTGCCAACTAATTCAAACGACGCCTTAAATCCCTCGCTTAGGACTTTGATGCGCTCTGGATTTGCGGTGTTAATCAGATAGACGTTTTCCAGTCCTTTATCGCCAACTTCGCCCTCACCTGCTGTAAGAACGAGCCAATTTCCATTGCTGGAAAGCTTCGGTATAAACTGCCAGTCGTTGGGGCCGATCTTGAATACTACTTTATCGGCGCTGTCCGAAGATCCTAATAGGTGATATCGAACCGCATTATTCAAATCTTGTTGAGCTAATTCCTGTCCTTTAGCCGGCGCAGGAAAAGCGCTGTAATAAAGGCCTTTATCATCTGGGGTGAACACGGGTTCGTAATATTTGCTGAAGCGTAAGACGTCTGGTCTATCCTGATGTGTAGTTAAATCCCGAATATGCCAATCAGTCCAGTCTGAGCCAGAGTCAGACACCCCATAGGCGAGCAATTTGCCATTATGACTTAATACATATCCTACGACGGCTAAATGACCATCGGCACTTAAAAGATTTGGGTCGAGTGCAACTTCAGGCGTGTCGCCGTAGCGGTTGGCCATCATTAAAATGCTTTGGTTCTGCAAGCCATCATTATGCGAATAAAATATATGGCCGCCGCCTTCAAATGGGATGCCAACCTTCTCGTAATTAACTAAATTTTTTAAGCGATCTTTAAAATCCCCTCGGACTTTTAAAGAGTTTATATAGTCATTAGTCAAATTCGATTCGGCGATAACAAACGCTCGGGTAGTCGGTGAATCTAAATCCTCCAGCGAGCGGTAGGGATCGGAAACCTTGACGCCAAAATGATCTTCCACGACCGATCCCATGGGGACCTTGGGGTAATCCACGGCTAGCGCCGCAACCATTCCTACCACCAGACCCAAGGCGGTCACCACACGGAAAAATAGTTTAGTCATCCCAAAACTCCTCGCGTCAATTTCGCTTAGAATAGACGATCTGCTGTATTCCTGTGAGCAGTCTTTGAAAAAAATGTCCGACTGAATTTGGTGTTATTGATAACTTTCTATTGGGGAATAACATGGTTTTTAGCGCGTCCTCCATCAAGCCAACTGATCCTTTAGCCGCTGTGGTTTTACGCTGCACCGCAATAACTGCAGCGTGTCTATTCATGGCCTCGGCGGCATCGGCAAAGAGCAATCCAGTACAGCTTTCAAAAGACATCTCTCCTTCGATGTATCAAATAGATTTGGTGCCTCATGCAGAGCAAATGACATTTGATGGTAATGAAACTATTTCACTTAATATTGATAAATCGACCGACACCATTGCATTAAATGCAATAGATATTACGGTAAAAACTGCGCAATTATTTTCAAAGAATCAAGGCTCTAAAGCAACGGAGTTGACCGTCAGCACTGATGCCAATGAACAAACGATTACCTTCAAGGCTCCCAAGGCAGTTGCTCCAGGTCAATATTCTTTGAAGATCACATATTCTGGTGTCATTGGAACTCAAGCGGTTGGCATTTTCGCGCTTAATTACAAAGCCGATGGTGCTGAAAAGCGCGCTTTGTTTACTCAATTTGAAAACTCAGATGCTCGTCGCCTGTTTCCCAGTTTTGACGAGCCCGCATTTAAGGCCAAATTTAAACTGTCCGCAACTGTCGATAGTCGCTTAATGGCAGTGAGCAACACGCCGATTGAGAAAACTGAAAAGATAGACGAGGAACATCACAAAGTCACTTTTGCAACTACGCCCTCCATGAGCAGCTATTTGTTATTCTTTGCTGTGGGCGATTTTGAACGTTTATCAACACAATTGGGAAAAACAGAACTGGGTGTAGTGACCAGACGAGGCGCTGGTAGTCAAGCGCAGTTTGCATTAGATCAGTCAAAAGTAGTTCTGAAAGAATACAACGATTATTTTGGCATTCCTTACCCACTTCCTAAATTAGATAACGTAGCGGCGCCAGGGCAAAGTCAATTCTTTGGTGCAATGGAAAACTGGGGTGCGATCTTTACGTTTGAGTACGCTCTCTTGATCGATCCGACGATCAGTACCTCGCAAGACATTCGCTCCATTTTTTCTACTGAAGCGCACGAAATTGCGCACCAATGGTTTGGCGATTACGTCACCATGAATTGGTGGGATGACTTGTGGCTTAACGAAGGGTTTGCGTCTTGGATGGAAGGGCGCACGACCGAAAAATTGCACCCCGAATGGCACACCGATGTGAATAAAGTGTCGGTTCATGAAACTGCAATGGGGTTGGATGCAATTACGGGCACTCACCCGGTGGTGCAGCATATTACAAGCGTTGATCAGGCGGCGTCCGCATTTGACTCCATTACGTATTCCAAGGGCGCTTCCGTCATCGGTATGCTCGAGGATTACGTCGGTGCGGAAGTCTGGCGAAAGGGAGTTTCTAATTACTTAAAAGCGCACGCGTACAGCAATGCTGTGTCGGACGATTTGTGGCAAGCCGTGGATAAGGTGAGTTCACGACCTATTACTGAAATTGCCCACGCATTCACGTTGCAGCCGGGTGTGCCTATGATCGTGGTTGATTCGGTGCAGTGTTCGAATCAACACACTCATGTGAAGTTGACGCAGCGTGAATTTACATTGGATCGACCTAATAAAAGTCCACTGTCTTGGCCTGTTCCGGTTACCCTCAAAACCCAAGGCGGCAACGCGGTGCGCGTATTGGTTGATCATGGGGTAGGAGAAGTGGACGTTCCCGGATGCGGCGCCCTCATTGTGAACTCCGGGCAACACGGCTATTTCCGTACGGCATACCCGCAATCGTTATTGAAAGCAGTCGATAGTCAATTCAGCGAAGTAGATGCAGTTGACCAACTGGGCTTATTGAGCGATCGCTGGGCCTTGGGCTTTGTGAGTGTTGCGCCTTTGACGGACTTTTTAGACATGGTTCAAAGCGTACCGGCTAACGCCGATGACAAAGTTATTAGTAAAGTTGCAAGTTCTTTAAGTCAGCTCAATACCTATTATTCCAACTCAGCAGAGCGAGACCAGTTGCATCGTTATGCAATTAAAAAGCTGAGCGGTCGGTTTAAAGAATTGGGGTTTGAGCCGAAAGCAAATGAACCAGTGACCGCAACGGAGTTGCGGGCGCAGTTGTATGATGTATTGAGCACAATGGGAGATGAGGCTGTGCTCACCGAAGCGAGACGGCGCTTTGAGGGCAGTGCTGCTAATCCATCCCTGATGCCAGCTGCCCTGCGTAAGACGATTATGCGTATTGTGGCGGAAAATGCCGATGAGAAAACTTGGAACCAGTTGCATCAAATGGCGCAACAAGAATCTCAGCCAATCAAAAAGGACTATATTTACGTCTTGTTAGGAAGTACGCACGATGAAGGGTTGGCGAAAAAAGCCTTAGAGCTTGCATTGAGCAATGAGCCAAGTGCCACCGTCTGCGCTTCGATTATTCGTGCGGTAAGTAGAAATCATCCAGAAATGGCGTTTGATTTTGTGATGAAGAATCGCGAAGCGGTGCTGATGCGTGTAGACAACAGCTCTCGGTTGCGTTTTATCCCAAGTCTTATCACGAGTTCTAACGACGCCGACTTGGCTGATCGATTGGAAAAAGACTCGCAAGAGCATGGCAATCAAGCGCACGATGTAAATAGCGCTGTTGCGGGTGTTCGACTGAGAGCTAAGTTTAAGCAAAATCAGTTAAGCGCCATCAATCAATGGCTTGCTAACCACTCATGATTGACCTGTTGCGGTCGGATTCGTTACGTTTTTGAACGGCCCGATCGCAGCGTCTTTGATGATTTTCCAACCGCTTTGGGTATTTTTGGCAATTGACTCAGATCTTCTCGAATAACATTGGCAATTCGATTGATGGCGGCCAACCGAGTAGAGCTTTTGCGCCATACACATCCAATCATACGTAATGGCTGATTGCCCTTAAACGGTCGCGCGCAGAGACTGTTGTTTTCAGCGAACGCTCCCGTTAAAGAGAGTTCTGGCAGTAACGTTACGCCATAGCCTGCTGCTACCATTTGTCGCAAAGTCTCAAGGCTAGTCGCACGAAAATCATCGGACTCATGAACTTCCAAGCGCGAACACACTTCCAACGCTTGATCGCGTAAGCAGTGACCATCTTCCAGCAGCAATAGCGTCTCACCATTGAGCTGTTCTCTTGAAATTTCAGTATGAGCGCTCAAGGGGTGGGACGTCGGCAATGCAACTAAAAAATGTTCGTGTCCTAGTTTTTCGGAATCAAGATTCCCGATGTCAACTCCAAGTGCCAATATACCCAAGTCCAATGTGCCACTTTCCACAGCGGCAACCATCGGTTCTGTTTGGTATTCATAGAGCATTAATTGAGCATTCGGAAGCGCTTGGCGCATCTTTTGAGTTATTCGGGGTAGAAGATATGGCCCCAACGTTGGTATGAAGGCTATTTTTAATTGACCCGCCAGGGGATCACGGGAGGATTCAGCAAGCCGTACTAAATCATCGGTCTCTCGAATAATTCGTCGAGCTCTTTCAACAACTTGTTTTCCAATTTCGGTCAAAGTGACTTGACGAGTGTGGCGCTCAATCAAGACGATGCCTAAATGCTCCTCAAGCTTCTTAAGTTGAGCAGACAGCGTCGGTTGGCTTACAAAAACCTTTTTGGCGGCACGGCCAAAGTGCTGCGTGTCGGCGAGGGCGATGAGGTACTTGAAATCTCTCAAATTCACAATAATCTCACCAAGCGTGGAATCAAAACAGGGCCAACAATGCGGTTGATGATAACATCACTAACCACCGGTGTAGAAGGTCGTTAGGCAGAACGCAATGAGTCAAGAGCAGAGTAGGTTTTCCGGTTATAAAGAATCCAGCGCAAGAGCAGTCCTGGCGGTGCTGTTTTCCGCATCGGTTTGGGGAGTATGGCTGCCGGTAACTCGTTTGGGCGTTACCTCTCAATTGCAACCGATTGATATATCAATTTTAAGGTTTTTTACCGCGGGTGCTTTGCTGCTGCCGGTGCTGTGGCGCAAAAGATCCTTGATTCCCTGGGGGCATTGGAAGTTAATGTTGCTGATGGTTATGGCAGCAGGTACCCCTTACTTGACTATTTTTGCTTACGGTATGAGGCTGACGACTACAGGGCAAGGTGCTGTGCTGGGGCCGGGCGTGACAGGCACCATGAGTTTGCTCTTAGGTGCATTGTGGTTGAAAGAGCGCTTGTTGCGGCGTCAATGGATCGGCACAGCGTTGACGCTTGCCGGAGTCGCAGTGATTGTCGTTCACGAGGCGTTTGCAAGCGGTTTGCACTTAGTTGGTTTTGCCTTGGTCCTTTTGGCGAGTTTATGCTGGGGAACGTTCACCGTATCCTCAAGGGCATTAAGAATAGAGCCACTATTGGGTACCGCATTAATTGGGGTTGGAAATGCTTTATTGTTGATTCCAATAGGCTTAATCATGCATCGGTTTGAAGGATTGGCGACAGTTTCACCCCTGACGCTATGGATTCAAATTGGATACCAAGGCGTTCTCACGGGCGTGTTGGCGTTAATCACCTATGTATACGCCGTGAATCGGTTAGGAGCTGCGCGAGCTGCGAGTTTTACACCCCTGGCTCCAGTGATATCGACGATCTTGGGAATTTGGTGGCTCAACGACCCCTATGACGTGGCCGTCATTGCTGGATTGGGCCTAGTCGTGATGGGCGTTCTGACTGCCAATTCAAGTTTTACGAATTCAAGTCGCACTAATGCAAATTAAGAATGAAATAAACTGTTCAGGTAGGATTATGAGTTGATTCTCGGTCCGCTCGTTGGGACTTGATGAGCATGACTAGATATATAAGAACCCCAATATTTCCAAATAAAATGGCGACCCTTAGCCAGTGTGCAAAACGAACAACCTCATAGATTTCAAACGGAATGAACGAAGCGGTCATAATAACCGTTAACCACTCCGCCCACTGCCATCCAGCCCATAAACCAACTCCTTCTGTGAGGAATAGTGCCGCATAGGAAAATGATGCGAAACTAAACCAGCGAATTTTGATCGGGCTTAAGCTGGTAAGAAAGTCTAGCGCTTGACGCAAGAGCTCTGGTGCGAATACTTGTGGTAGCGATTCCACAAAGCCATAAAGCTTCGCTGTAAATAGGGGATGCAAAAGATTCAGTAAACCTAAACCAGCGCCAACGACAACCAGTGCTTTAAAAAACTTGTATACAGCAATACTGCGAAGAATGGCGCCTGAATTATTTGTTCTCATAACTGCATCAGTTCTTAACAAGCGCGAATTATACCACTCTTAATCGGCGCTCGTTTTTATAATAGGCTGATATATTGGCGGCAAGTTCATTCACGGCACGTTGCCTTGCTTCAAAAGAACCCCATGCCATGTGGGGGCTCAAAATCAGATTGGGCAAGTCAAGCTGCAGCAATGGGTGATCGGGGGGAGGAGGCTCTTGATCAAATACATCAATAAATGCACCGCCCAATCGGCCAGATAACAGTGCTTCGGCCAATGCCCGACTATCCACCACGCCTCCTCGTGAAACATTAACCAAAATAGCGGTTTTTTTCATTAATCCCAGTTCTCGTGCTCCAATCAAACCTCGATTTTCAATATTGAGTGGAACGTGAATTGAAACGCCATCCGATCGAGCCAACACTTCTGATAAAGGCAATTCCCCATTTTTCAACGGTTTGCGAGAATGCCCAGCGATCAGTACGGTCATTCCCACGGCGCGCGCAAGTTCCGCCATGGCGGATCCTAAAACGCCATGCCCAACAATACCTAAGGTTAAATTTGGCAGCTCTCGAATTGCTCCGAGTGCCCGCTGATTCCAATGACCTGCCTTAACCGAACGATGATAGGTAAATAGTTTTTGATTGAGCGACAAAAACCCACTGAACGCGTGTTGAATGACGCTTTGTGTGCAGTAATCTTTCAAATTAGTGACGGCAACTCCTTGCTGTCGTGCAGTGTCTACATCAATGTGATTAAAGCCAGTAGCCGTTAAACCAATCAACTTTAATTTTGGATGCTGGAGAATGGTTTGACGATCAAATGCGACGGAATTGGTTAAGACAATTTCGGTGTTGACCAAACGATCGTGCAACTGCGAATGACTGGTATCAGAAAAAAATTCTAATTGAGGCAAGATACTCGTGAGTGGAGTGCGATCTAAATCGTTGTCCAAATCTACAGTATCAAAATCTAAAAAAACAGCGCGCGAATTTGTAATGCCTTTAAAGGATTCGGTTTTCATAATTGATCACATGGAACCAGCGGGGCGAGTGTTGTTGCTTGAGTCTTGATCGAACGTTATTTTTGCATTTCACATCGGTAAGATCCAATCACTGGAGGGCCACCTGGAGCGCGACGATACAAGACTTTTAAAAAGGTGGAGTCAAAATCATAGACCGCTCTGAAGCCAGCTGGAGCGCGATCTTTGTCAATATCGCAACCGTTATCGGAGAGATACATCTGAGTGCTTTTCTGGGAGCCATCTGAGTCAGTGGGACAAGTATTTAAAGAGCCACCCGGCAGATACTCATCACCTTCAAAAGAGGAATGGGTAGGGGTCACCATTAGGGTTGCAAGCTGATGTACATTACGATCACGAATTGAATCGCCATTAGCATTAAATACGGCGCCTTTGCAATTTAAGACGAAGGATTCGGGATGAGAATGAGAGCAGCCGGCCAAAAAGCCTAACCCACCAAATATAAAGATTCTGGTCAAGTAAATTGAGAAAAATCTTAAAAACATCGAATGAGGCTTCATAAATCTTCCTTGCAGAGGTCTTGCGTCATTAACAAAGCTGAAGTGTCCACTATCCTCGCTCTTTATTATGGAGTCAAGAATGGGGCGTCACAGTCAAAAAATACGGTCTAACTCAAACGCATAAGCCAAATGGCTTTGCATAAATTTATCGGAAATTCCCGCTTTAATTTGTGCGCTACTGGGGGTTGCATGAGGGCGGCTATTGAGCAACGCCGACCACTCTTCAGTGCTTAATATTTGAGGTTTCGGCAAGGCCAATTGCCGACACAGCCCCTGCAATATCACGTCTGGATTGGTCATCCATTGCTCGTAATCAAGCGGCAGAATATTAAGTGGAAGATGGTCCTTACAATATTCAACAGTTTTGCTAATCACTCGGTGTAATTCAACGCCTCGTTCCAATTGGCTGCATGCAAATGTGAGCGCACTCGGTTTAATAAATCGACGGTAGGCGGAAAAAATGCTCGCGCGCGGTTCGCGTTTGCAATAGATGATTGAAGCGTTTGGAAATACTTTTGCGATTAGCGGTAATTTCAATGCGTTCAATGGAAACTTATCAATGAAGTGCGATGAGGGATTGCGGCCTAAGTGTTCGCGCACGCGATTGAAATAGTGTGTCCGCGCGAGATCTAATTCCGCTTGCGGCGCGTTAAAAAGGCGGATAACGGATGCCTCCGTATTGAGCCAGCGTTCCGTGGAATCAATCCATAAATCGCGTTCGTCGAGCGTATCCACGTTCGGCAAACTGGCGAGTTTTGACACGAGCAACGTCGTTCCGCTTCTTGGAAATCCAACAATAAATATTGGAGAGTTTGGCACGATAGGAACGTCGGCGTGAACTGGAGAAGTAGGCAGTGGCCACTTCTCAAGTGCATTCAAAAGCAGATTGGCGTGTGAGATCAAATTTTCGGGCACATTTAACCGGCGCATCCAATCTTCTAAACATTGATTTTTATACTGGTATAAGCGGAAGGCGAGGCGATACTCGCCCAACGCGTCTCGGGCGTCCGCTTCGATTTGCGCGGCTCGAGCCAGATGCATGGGGTGATTAAAGCGAACCCGATGTTTGGTTATCAAATCAATCGCTTCGGCGTATCGTCGCTCGTGAAGGAGCGCTTGGGCCATTTCCAAGGAGCATTCGGGTATGGGTGTGTTTTCAATGTCCAGTTGCCTTAAGTAGGAAAGGGCCTTGACGCTGTCGCCCCGTAGGTTGGCAATCGACGCCAGTAAGACCAGGGTCTCGGTGTGGCTGGATTCAAGTTTTAGCGCTTGGGTAGCCGTGTTCTCAGCCAAGATCAAATTTTCTAAGGCGTACTCGGCATTGGCTTTGAAAAACAGAGTTTGGGCGGATTGAGCATGCCTCGACGCTAGCGCGAGGACTTCACGATATCGACCCTGTTGGGTTAAATGAGCAAGCTCGGCAAGAGGCTCTGTAGAGCGGCTTTTCATTAAAGCGAGCACCAATGGTCAACGGGAGTCGCTAAGACTAACTGATCGCTCATCGTTGCGGTCAATTTCCTGAGCAAGGTGGATTAACGTAACATAAAGATACATTTAATAAATTTATTTAAATCAGTTATTTAAAATTTTCGCTCCAATTTCAACGGCTTGAAAGATTTTTGGTCAATTTTGATAACTTAAAAATTTACTAATATATTTCAGATACTTAGAGTAATGCCGACTGATGATTGGTCGATAAGATCAACGAATTTAGGGTTAGCGCCCAGGGTCGGTCCTCTGTTAAGATGCTCGAACATAGCGCTAAATTATTAATTTCGGGGAAAAAATTCATCGAGCTTTAGGCTTGAGGTGTACTCGACTCGGTGATGAGGCGCAAAAATATTTGCCAAAGGGAAATGGCTCATGGATATGAAGACTACGAAAGATTGTTTGATTGTTGGCCAAGGGGTCGTGATTACCGGCGGCATTAAGGCTAGCGGTACAGTGCAAGTGGAAGGCACCGTTGACGGGACCTTGGAGGCCGATGAGCTTATTGTTGGCTCATTGGGTCAAATTAACGGCACCGTCACCACCCGCGTCGCAGAAGTCCGCGGCAAGATAACCGAGAGCTTGTACGCCAGCGAACGAGTCGCCGTCATGTCCACGGGACGCATTGAAGGTCGTTTGAGCTATAAATCGATCGCCGTTGAACATGGCGGAGTTGTTGAGGGTACTGTGATTTTTCTCAATGACTCGTCCGGCCACGGTGGGTAATCAGCCACCTTGTGGTCGACATTATGAATACCTTTATGGGACCAATAACACAACTGCTTTCACGGCCGTTTAAGCGACTGGTGAGTTGGTGGACGCGTGTTTTTGAGGACGCGCGAATCATTATCGAAATGAATGGGCATGTTCGGCACTTTTATATTAGTGCCTCATTCCAGCGCTATGTCGTACGCGGTGCGATGTTATTCGGAGCGTTGTGCTTCTCGACAGTGGCAATTAGCGCCTATTTGATGTTTACGAATTTAGAGTTGCGTCAACTCAATCATCAAATGGCTATTGCGCAAAAAAATATTGCTAAAGCGATGGCAATTACGGTCAGCCAAAGCCCTTCCGGCAACGAGGAAGAAGACGCTTTGACCTTAGCCAATAAGATCACGGAGCAAGGTAAACAGCTGAATCAATTATCAGCCAAGATCAGCCACGATTTAGACTCTATTAATAAGGCCATGTTGTCAGGTTTAGATGGCGCGGTGGATATTCACAGTGAGCGTGCGCGCTCCGCTCAGGCGGGCGCTGGTGGTAAGCCTGTTGAGCCGCCATTAGTGATGGCTTCTCGCAACAATTTGCTTGAACAGCAGCTCGAAGACTATGCGATCTTGCAGCAAATTTATGGTTCGCTGCCAAAGCGCATGCCGATTTCTCAGTCCTTCACCGTGACCTCAGGATTTGGTGAGCGTAATCATCCGGTAACCGGCAGGCTTGATGATCACCCCGGTTTGGATTTAGTCCCATTAAACGATGAGCGTGCGTCGGCAGTAATGGATGGTACGGTTGAATTTGCAGGCGATGACGGAGCGTATGGCAATTCTGTAATTTTGAGCCACTCGTCTCGAGTCCGTACACGCTATGCGCATTTGCGGCAAATAACTGTGAAAGAAGGCCAGTTTGTTCATACTGGCGATGTGGTTGGCGTGATTGGTTCGACGGGAATGTCAACCGGCCGCCACTTGCACTATGAAGTGCTGCTCGACGATTATCCAGTGAATCCAGCACTGGCGATGATTTTTACCCGTAAAACGCCTTAGGAGTGACTCTCATGTTCAACGATCTATTGAAAAAACGTGATGAGGAAGAGATTCTCCCAGAAGGTGATGAAGACTCGACCACCCAGCAACGTCCGTTACCTCGAGATGGCAAGTCGGCGAAGTCGACGGTGATCTGTGATGGCTTTGAGTTTTCGGGAAAAATCAAATTTGCCGGCGTACTGAACCTAGACGGGGACTTCGTCGGTGAAATCGATGTCCAAGAACTGGTCGTGGGCCCTAATGGCAAGGTGTCCGGTGAGGTGCATTGTTCGTCGTTAACGGTGCGAGGTAAATTTGAGGGTAAGGCGCATTGCGACCAATTGACGGTAGGGTCAAGTGGCCGTATAAATGCCGAGATCAATTACCAAAGCATGCAAGTCGCGCCGGGCGCGGTCTTGGCGGGTAAGCTCAGCACCAATTAATTCCTATCGGCTCAAGTTGCCATGGCTAATGCCGACTGAACCGAAGGAACACCGGTCCTTAACTGGGTTTTTCGTGTTTCTGCAGGCGCTTGAATAGGACATTTCGTATGATTTCAATAGTCGGGTTGGTTTTTCTGTTTATCGCTGTATTCGGCGGTTACGTGATGGCCGAAGGCAAGATGGAGCCGATCATCGAGGCTGCGCCACACGAAATGTTTACCATTGGTGGTGCGGCAGCGGCGGCTATGTTGGTCGGAAACAGCATGGACGTCGTCAAAGGGGTCGGCTCGGGCATCGGTATGGCCTTTGCCGGACCTCGTTACCACAAGCAAGAACACATGGAAGTCATGTTTCTGGTGGTTAAGCTCTTCAAAGTACTCAAATCAGAGGGTGCTGTTGCATTAGAAGCGCACATCGAAAATCCTGAAGCCAGTGCTATTTTTTCGGAATACCCGAAACTGCTAAAAGATCATGAACTCATCAGTATGATCTGCGACACGGTTCGTTTGTTAGTAACCTCCAACGTGGCTCCAAAAATTGAAGCCGTTGAAGACGCGCTCAATCTGGCGATAAAAACCCACCATCACAACGCCGTCAAGCCCGCAGAAGCCCTGGCTGGCATGGCGGGCGCTTTGCCAGCCTTAGGAATCGTTGCGTGCGTGTTGGGTGTGGTTAAAACCATGGGCGCGATCGATCAACCTCCTGCCGTCTTAGGGGCCTTGATTGGTGGCGCGTTGGTCGGTACGTTTTTGGGAGTATTCTTAGCCTACGGAATCGTTGAGCCATTATCGACTCGTATTAAGCAAGTGGTTGACGAAGAGGGTGAGATTTACAACAACGCTAAGTTTATGTTGTTGGGACATCTGCAAGGGTTCCAAGTGCCATTAATTATTGAAATGGCGCGCGCCGCAATTAATCATCACTCGAAACCTACGTTTGCAGAGGTATTTGATGGCCTCCGAGGAAAGTAAGCCAGAGTCGGCTGAAGCCGAAGCGCCGCCGTCGACGGACGATGCGTCGGTGGCCGAGGCGCAGCCGGCGGCTGAAGGATCGGAGGCGCCAGCCGCAGAAGCGCCCCCGGCGGAAAGCGCAGAGGCGCCACCCGACGCGGCTGGCCTGCCCCCAATCATCGTCAAGAAGGTAATTGCCGATGGGCACGGCGGCGCTCACGGTGGTGCTTGGAAAATTGCCTTGGCGGACATGATGACCGCGATGATGGCGTTCTTCTTGTTAATGTGGTTATTAGGTGCTACTAACTCCGATCAACGTAAAGCGATTGCCGATTATTTCAGACCAACCTCCGTCATTACGATGACCAGTGCCTCGGGAGGTGCTAAGGGGTTTTTCGGTGGGCAATCCATCATCGAGCCGCAAGCATTGCCGCAACAATCTTCCCAAACCGGCCTAGTTCAAATCAGTGCTCCCGGCACGGAGGAAAAAGAATCTACTCATGAGGACAAGGCAAAGCCAGAGGGCTTTGATGATAAGCCGTCGGATAGCCAAAAAACGGGTAAAGGCCAGTACGACGAAAAATCTCAGAACAAAGGCGCTAATAAGAATCTATCGGAACAAGACAAAGCGAAAATTGCAGCTGAGCAAGATGAGAAATCATTTAAGACTCTAGAAGCGGAAGTGACTGATAAGCTTTCTAAAGACAAAGGCACTCAGCGGCTGTTGTCGGTGGTTAAGTTTATAAAAGAAAAAGAAGGTCTACGCATCGAAATTTTAGACAACGCACAATTCACAATGTTTGGGAGCGGCACTGCGAATTTGGCGCCGCCAGCGAAAGATTTGATTGCAAAAGTGGCTGGGAGTTTGCGGTCGGTCCCCAATGAGTTGGCCATACGCGGTCACACGGACAGCGCGCGTTTTGCGAATGGTGGCAATAATAACTGGGCGTTATCGGCCTCACGAGCGGACGCGACTCGGCAGTATTTAAATACCCTGGGTATTGATGACAGCCGATTTTCGAGAATTGAGGGGGTGGCTGATTCGCAGCCAATGAACCCATCTGACCCGTTGGACCCTAAAAACCGTCGAATTAGTATTACTGTGCTCTATCGCAATACTGCACCGTCTAAACCCGAATGAAAAAACTGATTGCTTCACTGTGTTCTGGGTTGGCTCTGGTGACAGCGAGCCATTCAGCACTTGCGGTGTCGCAAAAGTTTTTTGACGGCGTGACGGCTTTTGATAATGGAAAATATTGCGATGCTAAAAAAATTTGGCGTTCTGAAGTCGATAAAAATGATGGCGCGTCGGCGTTTGGTCTAGGCGAGCTCTATTCGCGAGGCTTATGTGTTGATGAAAGTCAATCCAAGGCCGCGCGTTGGTATCTCAAAGCAGCATTATGGGGTTACGCGAGGGCACGCGCCGAAATGGGCATTCGCTACGCCTATGGTAAAGGCGTAGAGTCGGATTTTGTAAAGTCATACGTGTGGTTAACGTTGGCCAAACGAACGTTATCCAATTGGGATGCGACCACACTTGATGTCGTTACAAAGAATTTAGCCATCATGTCAGAACGTTTGACGCCTGCTGGTCGCGCCGCAGGCGATAAGGTCGTGGCACAATTTGAAAAATCCTATCAAATGCCCGACGACTATCAGGTTGCTCAATAAACAGATCTGGATGCTGTTGGAAGTATGAGCATTACGAGTGATGGCCTGATTCTTCCGAATCTTGTCCCGACTCTACTTTCTTATGGGAAGCGTGGCCTTCAGATTCCGTAGACTTCTCCAGCTCTGATTTGCCTTCCTTGACGGACTTCTTAGATTCCTTGCTGTCTTTGTTTTCGTGGCTTTCTTTTGACTCCGCTTTTCCTTCAGCGGCGTGTTTCTGACCTGCTGGAAAGCGTGCGACGACGTGCGAGCAAACGGTTGAGTCGTGGCCGCCGGCAATTGCCCAATGGCTGGCTTGAGCCCAAGCGATTGCCGCGTCGTTTAGTACGGCTTGAGAAGAGGGGTCAACCACCACTGCAGTCGTTTGCCCATTATTCAGGCACACTTTGAGACCCACGGTGTCTGCGGTTGCAGCGGCCTCCCCTTTTAAAAAGGAGGTTGGTGCTAAATTCTCACCCGTTCTTAATAAATACGCGGGAACTGCTTTTGATGCTGTTTCGCTGGTATGAGATTCAGCTTCCGGTTCAGAGCTCGCGTGAGGTGTGTGTTCGTGTGATTCTTTCGGTGCGCTGCTATGAGGAGCATCGTGAGTTGCCTCATGCTCTGTGTCGTGCGATTCGCGAGTCGATTCATGGGTCGGTGCGTGCGATGACTCATGAGCCGGTTCGTGCTTCATCGGTTTGGCGTGTTCGGCACTCTGGTCATGTTCGCCACCGACGTCGTGTTGAGCATTTGAACCATGAGCGCTTGAGGGGCTATGGCTTTGCTTGTTGTGCATCTCATTGGGGGGTTCGCTGTGCGAGCTTGGTGACGAATGTTCCTCAGTCTCCGCTTCCAAAGGGGTTAGGTTTTGATGCAGAATTTTCCATTGGCCGTTTCTATAAAGATAAACAAAGCTGAATACGCCAGGGTGGTCCTCGCTGATGCCTTCCTCATTGAGGGTCGACAAACTGTATCGACCCACGTCAATCGAAAAGCCGCAACCGTTATAGACGTGGCGAGACTCCACACGCGCGCGTGGATGAGAATGCATGAGTTCACTGAAGTAAATCGTGAGCGCTTGAGAGCCCGCGATCTCTCCACGATGAGGGTCGGAAACTAAGACGGCGTCGTTCCAATATAAGTTGGATAAACTTTGAGCATCCATGGATGCCAGCGCCAAATTCCAACGATTGAATCGTGACATTACCGCTTCATCGTTGGAGCGAATACAGGCCTCTTCGGCGTGAGTCCCCGGAGCGACTAGTCCAAGTCCGAATAAGGCAATCCGCGCGGTGAGGCTGATGCGGTTTTTCATGCCGTTAAAGTTCCACACATTCGTCAAAGATTTGTATATTAGGGGATTCGTTGTGTTCATTGGTTAATTCTCAAATGTCCTTGATACGTCCTTCCGGTGGTCTTTATTGGCATTGGCGCGCCTTCCGCAGTCGGACGCACTGGCTACCATTTAGTCGGGAGATCGCCCGTTGGCTTGAGGGTTGGAAACATCCTTGTAAGGGATTGTTACTTGTGGGGCCAAGTGGTGGATGGTCAATGTCTGGTGAATGGCTGAGTCAATTCGAGACGATTCGGTTGATTGATCCGGATGCTTCGGCTCAGTGGATTTTTCGATGGCGGTTTAAAAAATACATTAAAAATCAAATATTTATATGGGATCAAGGGCGCTTTGAGGAATGGTTGCCCGAGCAGCTTGAACGGCATCCCGATCACGCGGTCCTGTTTACAAACGTGCTTGGACAAATTCGTTACGAGCGCCGTGACTATGAACGGGTATTGGCCCCACTGCCTTCACTGTTGAAAGGCCGTTATTGGGCCAGTTACCACGACTGTCTCTCCAGCGACCCCCAACCATGGCGGGAGGAACTGGCGGCCTTTGACGCGAAAGGCCCTTTTGATGAGGCAATGCTGAGTAAGCTTAAATTGGGGGGCACTTGGATGGATCACGGCACGATGGGTCTTTTTAGCGACAGCCAATCGGTACGCTATATTCCGTGGTGGTTCAATCGTCATCGCCTGCATTGGGTTCAGGCCGGAATCGTCAATCCAGAAGCGTGAAGGAACGAACTAAGCGCACAAAATGAGTCAAATCTGGCGGATTTCGTCCAAACGAATAGCCACTCTGAAAGCTTACGCTCCAATATTGGTTGTCATTGAGCGCATTTGGGGTTTCACTCCAATAGGCGCCCAGGGCGGTACGAGGGAAAAGGCCGCTATTAATTTTGGGCGGAGGACACGTTCGGCATACCAAACTCTCCAACTCCTCAGCTTGAGGTAAACGCCAATCGCCTTCCAACTCGCCTCGAGCAATATTTACGCTGTTTTTAGCCTCACTGAAGGTCAGTGCGCGTGCCTCGCCTAAACAGGTTTTGCCGTTCCAGTGCTGGCCAATGCTGCAGCGTAACCAGACTAATTTGAGCTGAGGATCCTTAACCGTCATGGCCTCAAATTCGGAGGCCGCTGGGGCCGCCCGAGTCAAAAAAGGCCATGTCCAGCCGACTAATAGGACAACCAGCGCGAATGGAAACGATCTGGGCATAGATTCTGTCCTCACGGGAGCTCGGATCAAACAACAACTTGCTAATATTATCTGGCTCAACAAAAAAGTGGGAACAGCATCATGGATAGAGCTACCGTTGTCGGATTTATAGGCGCCCTGGCGTTAATTGGCTGGGCGATGCACAGCGGCGGGTCTGTGGCGGCGTATTTTGACCCCGGATCCCTGTTGATCGTCTTTGGTGGAACCGCGGCAACGGTATTGGCGCGGTTTCGATGGAATGATTTTGTGGATCACTTGTACGAGGCCGTCAAAGCATTTCGGTCGCCGCATCGGGAACCGGAACGATTAGTCGATTGGTTTATGGAGTGTTCAAAGAAAGTTCGTGAAAACGGACGGTTTGCTTTAGATCCAATTGCACAGGCCACGGAGGACGACTATTTAAAGCAAGGCCTGAGCTTACTCGTGGATGGCGCCGATGAGTCTCGATTAAAGGAACGTTTACTACTGTCAATCGAACACCAGAACAGTCACCAAAATCAGATGATCAATATGTGGCAAGCCTGGGTCGACGTCGCACCAGCGATGGGCATGATCGGTACCCTGGTGGGATTGGTGCAGATGTTGGGCAACATGTCGGATCCACAAGCGATTGGTCCAGCAATGGCGTTGGCGCTGTTAACAACGTTATATGGGGCGATTTTAGCGTTTGTGATCGCTGGACCCATTGTGCAAAAATTGGTTCAAGTGGCGAAAGAAGAGGAGCAATATCGCCAAACGGTTCTAAATGGACTGTGTATGATTGCGCGCGGCGACGGCCCAGTAAAGATCATGGATGCGATGTCCGCGTTAGTGCCTCCTAAAAAGGTTGGGCTCGACAATAACAATGCCGAAGCATCGTCCAGCGATCCCTCGACAGAGTCGAGGGAATCATGAATCAATCTCATTCGCCGGTTCGTCGTTTTTTAAGCTTTCCGTGGGCAATTACGTTCTCGGATTTGTGCATCGTCTTGTTGTGTTTTTTTATTTTAATGGCCTCAACCACGCGTACTGATCCACAACAATACGCGCTGATTTCAGAGAGTTTACACGGTCATTTTGGCGCAGGTCAAAGCGCATCCAATCAGCCCAATTCCGCAGGATCCATGACGATCGATCATCCTGAGCCCCTGAGTGTATTGCCCGTTCCCACTCAGGCCTTACGGTTAGCGCCTGGTCATTCGGATCCGACGCCACTATTAAAAGATCTAGAGCAAATCCGTCACCTGTTGCATGAGCAACGTGGCCGCCAATTGGTGGAAGTGGCCCCGTGGGGCGATCGCATTCGAGTTCAATTTTCTCCTGAGCCAAACGGTAACGACATGAGTCGTTTGAGCTATTACCAAGATGTTGTTGAGGCGGTTCGTTTGCTCGAAAATTCGCGTGACGATTGGTCGCATGAAGTTGCTATATACGGTGCCGAATCGGCGTTGCTCGATGCCGCTGGCGCCCGAGTCAAAAATGTCAGTCATATTGGCGATGAAGACTCCCAAGCTGAACTGACCGCCATTACCCAGGGGCTCGAGCAATCCTTTAAAGGGGAACGAGAAAAAGGGTGGGTTCATATTGAAAAACTGTCCCACTCCATTCGGGTGCGACTGGGTGAAGGGGGCGCATTTGCGCCTGGAGACGCGGCACTCACGGCAACGGCTCTATCAATCATTGACCGCCTTGGGGAAACGGCTCGAACGTCTGGCGCGCGAATATTAATCAGTGGTCATACAGATACCATCCCGATTAATACAGCTCACTATAAAGATAACTGGGAGTTGTCAGCGGCGCGAGCGATTTCAGTCGTGCGCGAATTGGTCAATCATCGTGGAATTGATCCGGCGCGCATTGAAGCGCAAGGATTTGCGGATACTCAGCCGTTAGTTGATAACGATACACCCGAGCATCGGGCGCAAAATCGCCGAATTGAAATTACGTTGGAGCTGCCAACGCGACAGATTTCAGCAAATTAATGCTAGTGTGGGACGATCGCGCAATCGAGAGATCGTTTGCGCAACGTCTCACAAATTTGATGAGCGGCCTCTCGACTCACCGGATTACTGTCAACTCGCCACAATTGATGATCGCCGCGATCCAGCTCTTGAATTCTAAAATTCACATCGCCGCCATGGACCGATGACTGGGCTTGTTTTTGCGCGA
>Ga0007815_1000002_pt1 | contig 142202 bp, 129 predicted proteins | sample CryBogCBE02Aug09_FD_71212 | JGI IMG/M metagenome (GOLD analysis project Ga0007815, IMG submission 71212) | Freshwater microbial communities from Crystal Bog, Wisconsin, USA - CBE02Aug09 | ecosystem: Environmental > Aquatic > Freshwater > Lake | place: Crystal Bog, Wisconsin, USA | collected...
CTAACAATGCGACTTTGTAAAAAAGAAAATTAGGTTAGATTCGATGAAATTTCAAATTTTCATTTATAAATGTTATTCAATAATACGTGTTAATTACGCTACGAAAACATTTTGTCTACCGTACTCTATGGTCGTATGTGGTTTAGCAACGTGTCATGTCAACAAAACATTACTTAATAACTAGGCAGCGTCACGCCCACCCGCTTCATCCAAGCCTCGGCATCAGTCGCGGCTTTTATCGCTCTTCCCTTTATTGAATTTGAGTAAAGCATTTGTTGCTATGTTTGCGGATGCGATCAACTGACGAGACAAATAGTTTTACAGACGTAACGGTATCGTTATGGCAGTCGGTGCATGCACCATGCGCTTTATCATCGAATTAACAATTACCTAAAACCCATTAACCTTCTGCTGAGGATTTAAAACTGGATCGAACACCAAACCAATACACGACCGCGAGCAACGCCCCGCCTGCCAAGCACCACAGACTCAACTCGTGCAAGTCACCCTTAAGCAATGCCGGATCATGTCCAGCTGAGACTCCGACATAAGCCAATACCGTACACCACAGTGCGCTTCCAGCAACGGTCATTACGCTATACGTTAGAAACGGCATTCGAGCCAACCCCATGGGCAAACCAATCAAATGACGAATCACCGGCATGAGGCGCGCCAGAAAAACGGCGCCCGAACCCATACGGGCGATCCAGCGCTCGGAGGCAAGCAGTCGTGCCTCGGTAATCCCAACGAGGCCTCCAAACCGTAACACGATGTGCCTACCGAAATATCGCGACACGACATACATAAGACTTGCGCCAATCCAGGATCCGAGAGTGCCCGCGGCCACCAAAAGGGGCAAATTCAACGTTTGATGGGTGGAGGCAATAAACGCCGCCGGCGGAATAACGAGTTCTGAAGGCAATGGGACAACGCTGCTTTCCAAGGCCATCAAAAACACCACGGCCGAGTAGCCCCCGTCGGCGATCGACTGAAAATACAGTGCAAAAATATTCTGCCAATCCATACCCTTAACTCTCTCTCCCCCCCACCAGGCGATATCCTACAGGTTACACTAAGCGCTGTGGCCTGGGACACGGCATACGGAGGTGTACGATGAGCGCTCGATTGACGTTGAAATTGTTATTTGGCGCAATTTTAGTGGGCATGATTGGCGTCACCAGCTGGGCCAGCGTGACCCAGTCCGTCTGGCAGTGGCAAGGCTTAGTTCGAGCGCCGGATCACGCCTGGACAATTGCCACGCTGTGCGATGCCTATGCGGGATTTATCACCTTCTATGTGTGGGTTTACTGGCGCGAGCAATGGCTGGGCAGAATTTTGTGGTTTTGGGGCATCATGTTACTCGGCAATATGGTCATGAGCTTGTATATGCTGATCGCACTCTGGCGCTTACCCGCCGACCAGCCCATCACCAACTTATGGATGAAAAAACATGCCTAGCGTCATCCCCGTTCTCGCACTGATAGTCGCAGCAACCGTCGCGCTTATTGTGATGGCATTAACCTATGGCAACGCCGAGCGCATAGACAACTATAGCATCGTCGATGTTGCGTGGTGCGTTAATTTTTCGCTGATTACCATTGTCTACGCCATTCTTTCGCCAGCCCCTTTATCCCAACGACTCCTAATGGTGGGACTGATCAGTTTGTGGAGCTTACGGTTGGCTTGGCACCTGCACCATCGAATCAAAGGCAAACCGGAAGAAGGAAGATACGTTGAGTTGCGCCGCAAGTGGTCCGTCGATGGGACTGACGCGTTTAAGAAAAAAATGTGGGGTTTTTATAAACTCCAGGCCTATTCTAATGTGTTTTTATCATTACCAATCTTGGTGGCGTGCCTAAATCCACGACAAGACATTTCTAGTCCTGAACTCACAGGCGTCTTGATAATGCTGGCGGCCGTCATCGGCGAGTCTTCTGCAGATTTTCAACTTAGCCGATTTAAGGCTAACCCTCAAAATCAAGGAAAAGTGTGCGAGCAAGGCCTTTGGTACTACTCTCGACACCCCAATTATTTTTTTGAATGGTGTTTTTGGGTGGGATTAGCCATTGTGAGTTGCGATGTTGGAATCATCGGCATTGTTGGGCCGATCATGGCATTAGTGATGTTGTATTTATTATTGAAGGTCACTGGCGTCAAGGCGACTGAAAATCAAAATTTGCGCTCAAAAGGCGAAGATTACGAGCGCTATCAACGGTCGACCTCTAGCTTTATTCCATGGTTCAAAAAATCGAATTAATCAGAATAAAGTCAGAATTATTTTTGATGCATTTGTTGTTCGAGAATCAGATTTAGGATATTTACTATGAGCGATATTGGCATTATTCAGAAATTATTGGAGCGCGGATTGATCCCAGACCGTTTAATTCGGTTCGGCATTAGACGTTTGTTGCAGCAGCGACTGCAGGAGGAAACCGAATCGAACGCCGAAGCGCAATTGGAGCGTAAAAAGAAGCTCATTGCCGAACTCAAACAAAGCCCACTCGCCATCGAGACAGACAAAGCAAACGAACAACACTATGAAGTTCCAGCCGAATTTTTTCGATTGGTATTGGGTGTAAATCGCAAGTATTCATGCGCCTATTATGAACTTGATAATTTGCTTGATGATTTAGATCACGCCGAAGAACGAATGCTGAACCTCACATGTGAGCGCGCGCAAATTCAAGACGGCGATCGAATTCTAGAATTGGGATGTGGTTGGGGCAGTTTAACGCTTCATATGGCCAAGAAGTATCCGCGGTCCAGCATTGTCGGCGTATCCAACTCTCGCAGTCAACGTACCGCCATTCTTGAACGCGCGGCAAAACTGGGGCTCAATAATGTTGAAATCATCACCGCCGATATTAATCATTTGACGCTCGGCGGACACCAACCATTCGACCGCGCCGTGTCGGTGGAGATGTTCGAACATGTTCGAAATTATCAAACCCTGCTGTCTCGCCTCAGCGGTTGGCTAAAGCCCAGCGCCACTCTGTTTATCCATATTTTTACACACCACTCGCTGTGCTACCCGTTTGAGGTTCGCGACGCCAGCGACTGGATGGCCAAATATTTCTTCAGCGGCGGACTCATGCCTTCCGATGATTTAATGTTGTACTTTCAAGAGGACTTCAAACTCTTGGACCACTGGCGGGTGGATGGCCGCCATTACGAGCGAACGAGCAACGATTGGCTGAGAAACATGGATCAGAACCGAGCCCAGATTGAGCCGACTTTGGCGACCACCTACGGCCCGGACGCCGGCATTTGGTGGCATCGGTGGCGGGTCTTTTTCATGGCTTGTGCCGAATTATGGGGCTATCGCGGGGGTCAGGAATGGCTGGTGACCCACCAACTGTTCCAAAATCGCCGTCGAGACTAAAACTGCAAGGAATTGTTCACAATTATTTGCGGAAAAAGGTTTTTTCCGTCACCCCTTTTGTGGCAAACTCCACGCCCAGTGGCGATCAGATCGCTGCCGATCCTCTGACCATTCAGGCGAGTAGTTATGAACCAAAAATTTATCGCCTGGAGCAAGGGCAGCCGCGGAGCACCGACACGCTTTGACGTGCTTGCCGCTCTTTTGGTGCTGGGCGTGCTGGTTTTTTTAGCCAGCGCCAGCCGTGGCGTCTTAGCGCCAATCACGACGTTGGACACCACCCCGATTAGCCTAGACCCTTGGGCACTTCCGGGGTACGTCGCGCGAACGACCTTGCGCATGTTCTTGGCCTTAGGGTTGTCGTTGCTGTTTACCTTCACCTACGCCACTTGGGCAGCCAAAAGTCAGCGGGCCGGCCGAATTCTCGTCCCCATATTGGATATTTTGCAGTCGGTTCCCATTTTGGGGTTTATTTCCGTCACGGTCGTGTTTTTTCTGTCCTTAGCGCCGGGTCGAGTGTTGGGCGCGGAGTTTGCGGCTATTTTTGCAATTTTTACCTCGCAAGCCTGGAACATGGCGTTTAGCTTTTATCAGAGTCTGCGCACGATCCCCAAAGAGCTCGTAGAAGCCTCAAAAAGCTTTCGGATGTCCGCTTGGTCTCGTTTTTGGCAACTCGAAGTTCCATTTGGCATGCCCCAACTCATTTGGAACATGATGATGTCGATGTCCGGCGGTTGGTTTTTTGTGGTGGCGTCTGAGGCCATCAGCGTCGGCAATACCAACGTGAGCTTGCCCGGGGTCGGCGCTTACATCGCGCAAGCCATTGCCGAAAAAAATCTCGCGGCAGTGGGCTACGCCATCATTGCAATGATGATCGTGATTTTGCTATACGACCAACTCTTTTTTAGACCGCTCGTGGCTTGGGCCGATCGCTTTCGCTTCGACAACGAGCCGGGCGCGATTGCGCCCACCTCCTGGGTTTATGATGTTCTCAAGCGATCAACCTGGATTAATCAAACCCGACGCTCCGTCCGTAGCGGCTTCAGCGCACTGGCGAGAACGTTTAAACACCAAACGCCTAAAATTCTATTAGAGACGCCTGTTCGAACCTCGCATTTGGATTGGTTCGCGACGGGATTGCTGGTATTTATTGTCGTCCTGTGTGGCTACAAAGCCGCGTGGTTTTTAGCACCTGAACTCACCTGGGCGGATTTGGGTGAGACCTTGGGTCAGGGCTTTTTAACCATGATTCGGGTATTTGTCTTGATTGCTCTGGCCAGCGTGGTTTGGGTACCGGTCGGCGTTTTGGTGGGGCTGCGACCTCAGGCGGCGCGCATTGTACAGCCCATAGCGCAATTTTTAGCCGCGTTCCCAACCAACTTGGTATTCCCGGTAGCGGTATTTGCCATTATTCGGTTCCATTTGAATCCTGAAATTTGGCTGAGCTTTTTAATGATTTTGGGAACCCAGTGGTACATTCTATTCAATGTGATTGCTGGCGCCAGCGCCATTCCCAGTGAAATGCGCGCCGTCAGTGAAAATCTAAAGATCCGGGGATGGTTGTGGTGGAAAAAAGTGGCCATTCCCGCGGTATTTCCGTTTTATGTCACGGGCGCACTCACGGCTTCGGGCGGCTCTTGGAACGCCAGCATCGCTGCGGAGATTGCCAGTTGGGGTGATGAACACGTTCGCGCCACTGGCCTTGGCGCGTATATTACTGAAGCCACCAATTCCGGTGATTACCATCGCATCATCTTGGGCGTGGTCACGATGAGTTTTTATGTTCTGTTGATCAACCGTTTGGTTTGGCGTCCGCTGTATTACTACGCGGAACGCAAGTTTCGCTTGGAGTGAATTATGTCTACCCCATTATTAGATGTTAGACACGTACGCAAAAACTTTCCTCGCAGTGAAGGCAATGAACTGATCGTCTTGGATGACGTCAGTCTAACCGTCCAGCCCGGAGAGATTGTGGGGCTGTTGGGTCGGAGCGGCTCGGGCAAATCCACGCTCCTGCGCCTCATTGCGGGCTTGTCCGCGCCCAGCGCCGGCGACGTTGAATACCAGGGCAATCCAATCCACGGCCCAGCGGAAGGTATTTCGATGGTCTTTCAAAGCTTCGCGCTTTTTCCGTGGTTAACCGTTTATGAGAACGTGACTTTAGGCCTCGAAGCCATGGAGTTACCCAAAGATGAAATTCGTCGCCGATCGTTGGCGGCGATTGACTTGATCGGATTAGACGGCTTCGAGTCCGCATACCCTCGCGAATTAAGCGGAGGCATGCGACAACGAGTGGGGTTTGCGCGCGCGATTGTAGTTCACCCCAACATCCTACTGATGGATGAGCCTTTTTCAGCGCTTGATGTGCTGACTGCCGAAACGCTTCGCACTGACTTTTTAGACTTATGGAGTGAAGGCAAGATGCCAATTAAAGGCGTCATCTTGGTCACTCACAACATCGAAGAAGCGGTCCAAATGTGCGATCGCATCATGGTGTTTTCCACCAATCCTGGCCGCATTGTTTCCGTAATCGAAAATAACGTACCGCGTCCTCGCAATCGCCAAGACGTCGCTTTTGCCGAACTCGTCGAGCGAATTTACGTTGAAATGACCGCCAAGCCTGGTCGTAGCGTTGGCGCCATTCAACGCACCGATCGCAACTTGGGCATTGATCTGTTTCTGCCACACGTGTCGACCAATATTATCAGCGGCTTGATTGAGACCGTGGCCGCGGAGCCGTTCAAAGGACATGCAGACTTGCCTGAAATTGCTTCTGAACTGTCTCTTGAAATCGACGAATTGTTTCCAGTTGCCGAAACCCTTCAACTGCTCCACTTGGCAGAAGTCGCCGGTGGCGACTTGCGTTTGACTCCCGAAGGAATGAGTTTTGCCGACTTAGCCGTCGATGAACGTAAGCGACTTTTCGCTCGACACCTCCTGGCCTACGTGCCGCTGGTTGCACACATTAAGCGAGTACTCGACGAGCGTGCCACTCATATGGCGCCCAAAAGTCGATTTTTAGACGAGCTTGAAGATCACATGTCGCCTCAGTCCGCCGAAGAGACGTTGCGTTCAGTAATTAGTTGGGCGCGATACGCTGAGCTGTTCGCGTACGACGACACCAACACCGCCTTCAGCTTGGAAAATCCGACGTAGTTCTCGCGCGCATTACGTCCGCGTAAAAATGAACCGCTAACCGTTCTTACCCTCAGAAACTGAGGATGGGAAATGGTTAAGTTCCCACAAGCGCTTAAACAGACGTGTCCAGATAACACCCACCAGAAGGGTTGCAACGCCACCCACTATGATGGCCGCTTTAACGCCCCACCATCCCGCGGTCATGCCCGATTCAAATTCTCCCAGCTCATTTGACGCACCAATAAATAAGGCATTCACAGCGCCAATTCGGCCGCGCATTTGATCTGGCGTTTCTAATTGCACCAACATGTTGCGGACATAGACGCTAATCATGTCCGAGGCGCCTAATGCGACCAACGCCAATAAACTCACGGTCATTGAACTCGACAGGCCCAAGACGATGGTGGCAAGCCCAAATATTACGATCGATCCGAATAGCGTTGGACCAATATGCCGATCAATGGGCCTAAACATTAACAGTGCTGCGACCAGCGCAGCACCCAATCCCGGGGCTGCGCGCAACCAGCCCAAGCCGACGGCACCCACTTGTAAAAAATCCGTCGCGATCGCTGGCATAAGCGCGGTGGCGCCACCAAACAGCACGGCGAACAAATCTAACGACAACGCGCCCAATAAAATTGGACGCTGCCGAACAAAGTGAACGCCTTCGATTACGTCTCTAAAACGACGTCGCTGAGTGGACTGAATTTGCAGCCCTGGCTTTATAAACCAAACCGCAATCAAGGCCAAAAGAAACATCACTGCATTGAGCGCATACACAACCGAATGCCCATACAGCGAATACAAAAATCCCCCCAAGGCGGGCCCCGAAATCGTCGCGACCTGCCACAGCGATGAGTTCATCGCCACGGCGTTTCCCAGAAGATTGGTCGGAATCAAATTGGGCAACAGAGCCTGAGTGGTGGGCATTAATATCGCTCGAGACGCTCCAAATACACCCATAATCACAAATGCCACCCACACCGCGCCGTGGCTTTCCTGCGTCCAAGCCAAAAACGCCAGCGCACAAATGGTTTGCAAAAGTAAACAGCCTAAAAATATTCGACGGCGATTGACTCGATCAGCCAATTGCCCTGCCGGCAATACCAGAATCAAAAACGGCAAGAATTGCGATAATCCCACCCAACCCAAATCCATGGGATCGTGGCGAGAGGCGTACACATCTAAACCAACCGCGACGGTTTGCATCTGAAAGCCCAGCGACGCCAAAAATCGTGCGGCCACAAAGCCCATAAACGATCGTTCGGCAAACAAGCGTCTGATTGGATGGTCAGTCGTCACAACATCATCGTTCATAGTCACTTTTAACTACTCTCTTAAAAAATCGTCAACCAACCGTGCCAATTCATCAATCGCTTCGTGCTGGATCATATGTCCGACATTTTGAAGGATTTCTAATTGTGCGTGCGGAAGATGTGTTTTAATTTCATCCAATAAGGCGCTTTGTGTAAAGCGCTTAATGATAAACGACTCGGAACCTAAAACCATCAAAACAGGTGCCGTGATCGCGCGCCAGCAGGCTAGAAATTCAGCTCTTCGGTACAACACCGGATTGACCATTTTATGAAACGGATCGGCATTTATCGTAAACCCGGACGCAACTGGCTTCGCCCAGAGGTTTGCGATATAACGGGCATGGTCTGCTCCAAGACGCGGATTCTTATGCATCAGCACGGATTGCAGCTGGTCCTGCGAATCAAACTGAGAAAACTGAGTCGGTGCACGCAGCTCGTCCAGCCACTGACGGTAACGCGACGGCGCCTCGGCTGGATTAGAATCGGCCAAACCGACGCCATCAATATTGACAAGCTTTCGGACCCGCTCGGGCCTAATGCCCGCATACATCATGGCCACATGACCACCCATGCTGTGCCCAATAAGATTCAACGCCTGGTTGGGATAGCATTGCGAAAGCCACGCGTCTAAATCGGCCAAGTAATCTGCAAACCAATAAGGCTCGCAACTCCACTCGGAGCCTCCAAACCCTCGAAAGTCCATCGCCACACCAGCGTGGTCGAGCCGACTCGCATCAATAACAAATTGAAAGGTCTGACCAACATCGGCAAATCCATGCAGCCACACCCAGGGGCTTTCGCCAGTTCCCTCCCAATGCGAAATCTGAAATGTTTTGCCGCGCAGAGCGATCTGGGAAACCCTTGGAGATCGACGTGGTTGATAGCTCAAGTCGGCTACATCCCCGAACGTAGAAAAATGCGGTAGGCCGGGTTGTCGGTCTCTTCAAAGTACGCAAAATTCAATTGCTCCAGATGCCGCTCAAATTCCGCCACGGTGTCTGCAGGCACCTCGATCCCGACCAACACTCGACCATAGTCCGAGCCGTGATTGCGGTAATGAAACAAACTAATATTCCATTGATTTCCGATTGCTTTCAAAAATTTCAGCAAGGCACCAGGCCGCTCCGGAAATTCAAACCGGAACAGACGCTCATCTTTGAGCTCTGGCGCTTTGCCGCCAATCAGATACCGCACATGCAGCTTAGCCATTTCACTGTCGGTCATGTCTACAAACTGAATGGCACTTTGCTGCCAATCTTTCGCAATCTCTTGGCGCTCGCCATCGCCGCCGCGCAAGGCCAGCCCGACAAAAACGTGCGCGGCATGACCGCCTTGGTACCGATAATTGAATTCCGTCACGGCGCGTTCCCCAAGTCGCTCGGCGAAATGCAAGAAACTTCCCGGCTTTTCTGCCAACTGAACCGCAAACAGCGCCTCTCGGTGCTGGCCAAGCTCAGCGCGCTCCGCGACGTGGCGCAACCGGTCAAAATTCATATTGGCGCCACAATTGAGGGTGATGTAGGTCTCAGAAACATTCGGGCGAGTGGCGCTGTAGCGTTTCACCCCAGCAACGCCTAAAGCACCGGCTGGCTCAACGATGCTGCGCGTGTCCTCAAAGATGTCTTGAATCGCTGCGCAGATTTCATCGGTATCCACTTCTATGATGTCATCGATAACCATTTGCGCTAAACGAAACGTCTCGTCGCCCACGCGCTTGACCGCTACGCCATCCGCGAATACCCCAACTCGATCAAGTGTTACCGGCTGACCTGCCATTAAAGCCGCTTTCATGCTCGCCGCATCTTTGGGCTCTACGCCAATAATCTTGATGTGTGGATAAAGGGCCTTAATGTAGGCACCAATGCCTGCAATCAATCCACCGCCGCCGATGGGTATAAAAATCGCATTGATATTTGCAGGATCGTGCTGACGAACAAGCTCCATCGCAATGGTGCCTTGACCGGCAATAACCATCTCATCGTCAAACGGATGCACAAAGGTAAGATGCTTTTCAGCGGCAATTTCTAAAGCGTGGCGATAGGCGCTATCAAAATCCTCTCCGACCAGAGAGGTTTGAGCACCTAAATCTCTCACCGCTTGAACTTTAATCTCGGGCGTTGTGACGGGCATCACCACGTGAGCGTTGAGCTGCAGTCGGCGCGCAGCCAACGCGACGCCTTGCGCGTGATTCCCCGCTGAAGCGCAAATAACCCCTCGCGACGCCTGCTCCTTAGACAACGAGTGCAACTTGTTAAACGCGCCGCGCAATTTAAACGAAAATACCGGTTGCAAGTCCTCTCGCTTAAAATAAATGGTCTTGTTCAGCCGCCGTGACAGCCGTGGCGCACGCTCCAATGGCGATTCGATGGCGACGTCATACACGCGCGCTTTGAGAATTTTTTCTAAATAGGAATTCAAACTTAATCCTTTAAAAACAATAATTTGCAAACATTGCGTTTGATCGGAAATGGGTTAAGTGGCTATGGATTGATTGTTTTCCGGCACGAAATTCAAAGAAACGCCATTAATGCAAAAACGCAAGCCGGTTGGCTTGGGGCCGTCTTCAAAAACATGGCCTAAATGACCATGGCAACGCGCGCAAACCACTTCAGTTCGACGCATGCCGTAGCTGAGATCTTCTTCTGTTTTGACTGACCCGACGATCGGTTCAAAAAAACTGGGCCAACCCGTTCCACTGTTAAATTTCGCGCTCGACGTAAACAAGGCCTCACCACAACCAGCACACCGGTAGGTTCCGTCGCGGTACTCCTTATTCAAGGGCGACGTATGCGGCCGCTCTGTGCCTTTTTCTAGCAAAACTCGCTTTTGTTCATCGGTTAGCAATACGCAGTGCGCACCACTGGGGTTAGAACGATCATCACTCACTGCACTCTCCTTACCATTGACCTACGTTGGGCATGGACAGCCATGGCTCCGCGAGCGCTAACGCAGATCCTTTTTGCAACAATTCAATGGATATCAAATCCGGTGACCGAACGAATGCCATCCGACCATCGCGAGGGGGGCGGTTGATTATGATTCCGGCCGCCATCAAGCGTTCACAACATTGGTATATGTTATCGACTTCAAAGGCCAGATGTCCAAATGCTCGGCCAATGGTGTACACCTCAGGATCCCAGTTGTAGGTTAACTCAATTTGGGAGTCCGGATTATCGCGCGCACCTAGAAAGACGAGCGTGAAACGCCCGCTCGGGTAATCCCGGCGATCAAGCAATTGCAAGCCAAGGTGCTCGCAATAAAACGTCAAGGAGCGATCCAGATCAGTCACTCGAACCATGGTATGCAGATAACGCATTGTTGCTCCTAAAGAAAGTCGCGAATGGCATTAAGACGTGACATTTTCACCTATTTCTGATTGAATCGGAATAACGGTTTAATCATTATTAGGAATTGGCATGAAAGTGACCATGGCGGGACGAATTTTGGCCTCATTGGTATTAATGAGCCTCACTGCCGGCTGTTTTTCTCAAAAAGCCCCTGGCGCCGATGCCAAAATGGATCAAATCTTAGCAGAACTCAAAGAAATCAAAGACTTGCTTAAAGAAAACGGCAAAGGGGGCTCGGAGTTACTGATGCTCGCCGATCGCAAAGAGCCTACGCTAGGAAACCCCAACGCCCCCGTAACCATCGTGGAATTCACCGATTATCAGTGCCCATACTGCCGGAAATTTCATGACGAGACGTTTCCGAAACTTAAGGCTCAGTACATTGATACTGGCAAAGTTCGGTTTGTCGTCCACGACTTGCCATTGTCGTTTCATGAATTTGCCAAACCAGCGGCCATTGCAACGCGCTGTGCCGATCAACAGGGGCACTTTTGGCCGGTATTTGAGCGCCTGTTCAATGCCAAGACGTTGAATCAAAGCGTCATCAATCAGGCTCTGAGCGAGAACGCCATTAACATGACCCAGTTCGATCAATGCCGCAAAGACCCAAAAGTGTTGGCCGCCATTGACGATGATTTGCAGGATGCGGTGCGTTTGGGTGTGGACGGCACGCCTGGGTTCATTATCGCGACGCGTCAGCATGGGTTGTTGGCGGGAGAGTTGCTCTCGGGCGCGCTGCCGGTCAGCTCGTTTGCACCCATCATTGACGGATTGCTGAAGGCGAAACAATAAGGTTTAAACCGTTAGCGCCGCGGCAATGGCGCTAAAACGCAACGCCCGCTGTTTTCAGAAAATAGCCGATCAACGGCAACGCTAAAAACAAGCCGACAACCTTTTCCAGGGACCAGCGCCTAAACCGCAATAGCCCCAACGCCAGCAACACTCCCAACACGGGCCAGCGCTCGAGGTCGTGAGTCTGGTTCGACCAACACACCATCGTCAGAAGATTTAACGCAAATACCGCGATGACTCCCAGCACCGCGTGCGTGACTCCTCTTAGCGCAGAAAGCGCGCGAGGGCTATTGGTAATCAAGGTCAAATAACGTCCAAAGCCAATAACCATCACAAAGGATGGCAAAAATATACTCACCGACAGCACCACACCGGACACGAGCGCGGTCGTGACCGACAACGTCTGGTGAAACATCGCCAAAAAACCATAAAACGGCAACACCAGCGTCAATGGTCCTGGGGTCGTTTCCGTCAACGCCAAACCCGCAATCCAATCCCCCTCTTGCATTTGAGCGCCCGTAGACACAAAAGCGTCACGCACCCAAGCCACCACCGCATAAGCCCCACCAAACCCCATTACCGAGACTTGACTAAAAAACAAGTGAATCCGCCACAGCAAAGCATCTCCACTCCATCCGTAAATGAGCAGACTCACCATCAACCACACGACCAATCCAGATCCCACTGCCAGCCACGGCGCAGAGCGTCGAGGAAGACCCGGAATCGGACGCCGAGAGTGCACCGGGGGATTCAGCGCCCCCAACAGCGCCGCGCCTGCAACAATCAACGGATAAGGGAGCACTTTAAAAATTAAGCTCACCATCGCCAACGCGGAAATTAAGATTCCGCTGCTTTGATGAAAAATAGGACGTTGCCAAATCGGGGCTGAACGATCGGGTCGGTTGAGCATCGAGGTTGACCGCAACCGCTCGAATAAGCGCCACAGCGCGTCCACCACGAGCGCGACCGCCACCACTTTAAGTCCGGCCAGCAGCGCCAAGACCGGGGCTAGGTCCTTGCCTAAAACCAAGCCCGCTGCAAGCGCAAAAGTCATTGCCATGCCTGGGACTAAAAAGCCCAACCCCGCCACCACGCCGCCTAGCCAACCCAATCGACGCCACCCTAAAAATATGGCCAACTGTAACGCTTCGGGTCCGGGCAAAAACATGCAAAAACTAAGCGCCGCTTGAAACTCCTCTTCGGATATTTCGGCTTTTTCAGTCACGGCGGTGCGATGCATAAGCGCAATCTGTCCGGCAGGTCCGCCAAAGGACAGGCAGCCACATTTGAACGCGTCATACCAGTCGCGACGCGTCACCATCAGAAGAGATTGGTAGGCCCGTCGGACGGCTTTGCAGGCGCTCGAGATTTAATAAAATCGCCTGTGATCATGGCGTCGTACGTTTTCCCAGGCCCGATCATCGGATAAACGCCGGCATCTGGATCAATATGAACTTCTAAGAATGCAGGTCCTGGGTATTCAATAAATTCTTTAATCATCGCCGGAACATCGGCCTTGCGCGTCAGACGCTTCGCAAATTTAAAGCCATCCGCCTCGGCGGCCTTAATAAAATCCTTCTTATGCAGCGATTTGTCACTGGCGCTCATACGCCCATCAAAAAATAATTTTTGCCATTGGCGAACCATGCCATCACCAAAATTATTCAGAACCACTACCTTGAGGGGCAAATCATAGGTTGTAACGGTTTCCAAATCGCCCATATTCATCCGAATACTGCCGTCGCCATCAATATCGATCACCAACCGATTGGGGTTAGCAAACTGAGCCCCAATGGCCGCAGGCAATCCAAAGCCCATCGTTCCCATACTGCCGGAGGTTAACCACAGCCGCGCGGCTTTGAAATCAAAATATTGGGCGGCCCACATTTGATGCTGGCCCACACCGGTGCTGATGATCGCCTGCCCTTTGGTCAATCGATTGATTTCCTCAATCACATAATAGGGTTGAATGAGTTCGCTGTGACGATCGTAGTTCCAACAATACTCTTCTTTGAGTTTGAGGCAGTGGGCTTGCCAGCCACTAAAATCAAATTGAACAGGATGCTTTTTATATAAATCGGTGAGATTGCGCAACGCGGGCGCCATTTCGCCCACATAATGCCAATCCACTGCTTTAACTTTATTGATTTCCGAAATATCAATGTCAAAGTGAACGATGTGCTTAGCGCCACGGGCAAATTTATGGGGAACACCCGCCACTCGGTCGTCAAATCTCGCGCCCACGCTGATCAAAAAGTCACAATCCTCAACCGCATAGTTGGCGTACGCCGCGCCGTGCATTCCCAACATTCCCATACTCAATGGCGCGGTGGTGTCCATCACTCCCAGACCCATGAGCGTCGTCACAACGGGGATGCCGAGCGTTTCGGAAAATTCACGCAACGCGTCTTGAGACTCCCCAGCGACAACCCCTCCGCCGGCATAAATGAGCGGACGTTCGCTATTCTTAAGCAAATTAAACAATGATTCTGCTTGAGCCACGCTCAAGGTCCGACCATTGAGTTCATTCAATCGACCCCGGTATCCCGGTAAGGCCAAACGCCCTTCGCCTTTAAACGTGCCGACCCACGTTTGAATGTTCTTCGGCACGTCGAGCACCACGGGCCCGGGTCGGCCTGTTCGAGCAATTTCAAACGCCGTGCGCACGGTGTCTTCCAGCCGATGGGGGTCCGTGACCAAAAAGACGTGTTTGGCAACACTCCCCATAATCGCCGACACGGGAGCCTCTTGGAACGCGTCGGTACCGATCACGTTGGTGGGCACCTGGCCGCAAATCACAACCAACGGCACGGAGTCGGCCAAGGAATCCCGAATTGGAGTCACGGTATTGGTGGCCCCAGGTCCAGAGGTGACCACGCACACGCCGACCCGTCCACTGGCTCGGGCATAGCCGGCCGCCATAAAACCGGCGCCTTGCTCGTTGGCCGGCACAATCAGCGGGATCGCTTGCCGAGATTGGTCGGCGTTGTATTGAAACACGGCATCAAATACCGGCAGAATCGCGCCCCCGGAATATCCAAAAATCGTATCAACATTCTCGTCCGCGAGAATTTGCACAATCATTTCGGCGCCAGTCATGGCCGTGCCGGCTTTGGGGTGAGGGGTCTTCATCTTCTAACCTCAGCGTCACATCGATATCAACCTTAAGATTAGCAATCGAAACTCGCGCCGTCTATGCGAAAGGTGCATTTTTAGGGTAGTCTTAATGCTTATTTTGCTAATTTGAGTCGATATGCGCCACGTAATTGCTATTTTTCTACAAAATGAGGCTGGAGCACTTGGCCGAGTGACCAATTTGTTTTCCACCCGTGGTTACAACATTGAATCCCTGGCGGTGGCGCCAACCCCAGACCCGACGGTCTCTCGTCTCACGTTGGTCACCACCGGTGACGATACCGTCATTGGGCAAGTCTTGAGTCAGTTAGGCAAGCTTTTGGACGTCATTGACGTCATCGACTTGTCGCAAGAGGCCGAGCATGAACTGGAAACAGCGATGGTGGCGTTAAGTTTTGAGGACGAGACCCGAGACTTGGTTGTTGCCACAATTACGCAACTTCAGGGGAGAGTATTGGAACTGAATGATGGGCAAATCATTGCCACACTCACCGCTCATCCCAATGCAGTGGATTCGTTTATCGCAAAGCTGGTGCAGTCGGCTGAGGTGATCGACATCGCTCGCAGTGGCGTCTTGGCGCTGACGCTGACGCCACGTTTTCAAAAATCTTAAGCTTTCAAAATTGTACATCCCACCGTTTGGCGGGACTCCAAGTCGCGATGAGCTTGAGCGGCGTCTTTCAAGTCGTAGCGTTGGCCAATGTGCACTTTTAGACTTCCCGACATCACCACTTCAAATAATTCTTTCGCCAATCGCCGCAAATCAGAGCGCGTGTGAATGTAATCAAAAAGGGTTGGCCTCGTAACGTATAACGAGCCACGCTTACTCAGTTCTAAGAGCGAAAATGGCGGGACCGCTCCGGATGCATTACCGATCGAAATCAACAAACCTCGTCGTTTCAAACATTCCATGGACCCCACAAACGTCGCCTGACCCACGGAATCGTAAACCACCGGAACGCCTTTATCGTTGGTGAGTGAACGAACAACGCTGGGCCAATTTTCATCGGCGGTGCTGACGCACTCGTGAGCACCAAACGCGGTTGCTTGTTCGAATTTTTTCTCGCTGCCCACCGCCGCTATGACGCGCGCACCCAAATGATTGGCCCATTGCGTCAACATAGACCCAAGGCCACCGGCCGCGGCGTGAATCAATACCGTATCGTTACGTTTTACTTTATAGGTTAAACGAATTAAGTAGGCTGCCGTTAACCCTTTGAGCATCAAGCAGGCCGCTTGCTCATCACTAATCTGCTCGGGCAAGGCGATTAATCGATCCGCTGGGACAACTCGTGATTCTGCATATGACCCTGGTGTTGATAGCACATAGGCTACGCGATCGCCCTCTTTTAATCCTTTCACGCCTTTACCCATGGCCTCGACCACGCCGGCCGCCTCTCGACCTAATCCCATTGGCGTAATTCGGGGATACAACCCAGTTCGATCATAGACATCGATGTAGTTAACGCCAATGGCGGTATGCCGAACCAGCACATCATTGCGGCGAATTTTTTCGGGTTTGAGTTGCCCCCATACCATTTGATCAGGGCCACCATGAGACTTAATTAGGATACCGGCTGTCATCATTATTCTCCGTTTAATCCATGCCACTCAATGTCATGCAAAAACTTCAGATGTGGCGCCCGCTTTATGCGTCAATCAAGGGGGCCTCGAGCAATACCAAATCTTTCACAATTCGGTGTGATTGCAAATGTTCGGTGATAATGCGTTCAAGATTTTCACCATACGCCGAGTGATACCACACGCCCTCTGGGTAAACCAAAGCGATTGGCCCACGGCTACACACCCGCAGGCACCCAGCCTTACTGCGCAATATTTGCCCATGTACATCACTGAGCTTGAGTTCTATAAGGCGCTTTTTTAAGTGACTCCACGCCGCCTCACATTGTTCGCGCGGCGCGCACTTGCCCTCGCCCACGCACAGAAAAAAGTGCTTTTGGGCTTTGGTCAACCCAAGTCGATCGATGAGCGTCTCAACGAGAAGTGTCCCCATTTACCAATCAGAGCGCTTGATCGTCGCTCTCGCCGGTTCGAATTCGAATAACCCGGTCAATTTCTGAAACAAAAATCTTACCGTCACCAACTTTGCCCGTTCGTGCCGCTTTAACAATCGCTTCGACCACCTGATCTAAAATTTCAGATCGCACCGCGACTTCAACTCGAGTTTTGGGAACAAAATCGACGACGTATTCAGCGCCGCGGTACAGCTCCGTATGGCCACGTTGCCGGCCGAAACCTTTGACTTCAGTCACCGTCATGCCTGAGATTCCGATCTCAGAGAGGGCCGCACGAACATCATCGAGTTTGAAGGGTTTAATGATCGCCGTAACGAGTTTCATAATCTATCCTCCTATCGCTTGAGCTTACTGTAGGTTGGGCTTTTTCGCTACTCCCCAAGTCCTTTTTTTGTGCAACTTTTGAATTATTTTTCAATCACTTGAGCAGCGCGTTGGCGCCAGCGCGATTTCAGCACCACTTTAAGCCGTCGCCAGCGTCGGCACGCCCAATTTTGGTGCACAATGCCTTGTACAATGGAGTGGTGGATGCAGACTCTTCGGTAGGGCGGTTGGACATGCAGAGCATCGTGATCATCGGCGCAGGCCAAGCAGGCATACAGACCGCGGAATCGCTGCGCAAAGCGGGGTTCACAGGCGACCTGACCCTGTTGGATCATAATCCGAATGCTGTATTTCAACGACCGCCCTTGTCGAAAGCGTTTTTGGCTGGGGAAATCAATGAGGAACGCCTGCGACTTCGACCGGCTTCTTTTTTTGACTCACCGGGAATTCAATCGCGCCTGAATGTGCGCGTCACGCGGATTGACCGCCCCAACCAATCCGTGCATTTGAGTGATGGCAGCTCGGTTGCCTATGATCGCTTGGTACTCGCCACAGGCGCCCGTCCAAGGCCTATTGAGGCGTATCGGTTTTTAGGTGATCGGGTGCATCTGATCAGAGACTTATCCGATGCAAAGCGCTTACGCGATCGGCTTTCTCAGATCCAATCCGTCGCCATCATCGGCGGCGGCTTTTTAGGTTTGGAATGTGCCGCCACGCTGCAAAAATTAGGCAAATCAGTCACCGTTCTTGAGCAACAGCCTCGCCTATTGGCGCGCGTCTCCAGCCCTGCGATCGCCGACTATTTACACCAAGCCCACACCAGCAACGGCGTGCGCATTTACACCAACACGACGATTTCGCTGGTCACGCTTCATCCATCCAACGAGGGCGAGTCCATTCGGATTGCGCTTGCCAATTCCTCGCCGATCGACGTCGACGAGTTGGTCGTGGCGATCGGCGTTTTGCCCAACGCGGAATTGGCTGCGGATTGTGGCTTAGCAGTCGAGGGCGGGATTGTGACCAACGCGGACGGGCAAACAGCCGATCCTCGGATTTACGCGGTCGGCGACGTTGCGGCTTTTCATCACAGCGTGTACCAACGCACCGTGCGCTTGGAGTCGATCGATAACGCGTTTGAGCAAGCGCGTTCATTGGCGCAACACCTACTGCACCAAAAGCCCACGGTTCATAAGATACCGTGGTTTTGGTCGGATCAATACCAACACAAGCTGTTAATCGCAGGACTCTCCACACACGGCGCCGAGTGGGTGCTCAAAGGCGACCCCGCACTGAACTCGTTTACGGTGGGCGCCTTTGTCGACAATCGCTTGCAATCAGTGGAGTGCCTGAATCAACCGAAGGATTTTGCGAAATTTCGTAAGGCATTGAATAATAATGAAAATATCTCTAAGACCGCGTTTTTAGAGGACGCCATATAACGAATTCAGGCTATTTTGCTGCATTGCAAGAAAACGGTATAATGCTGGCATCATCCTTGGAGGCTTCCCATGTCTGACTCCACCTCGCGTTTGGCCGATTTTGACACCCTCGAACAAAGTTTCAAAACCGTATTAGCGCCGTTCAACGGCGGATTCGCCTCAGCGCCATTCTTAGAAGCCTATCAGCACTGGTTAAAAGGACTGGCGGAGAATCCCGACGTTCAAGTTAATCTGTTTCAAGAAGGCTTAAAGCGCAATACCGAAGTTTTGGAGTTTGCCCAACAAGCGCTTAAACAAGCGGAATGCTCCCCCAGTGATTCCGATGGGAAGGTTGATCCCCGCTTTCAACATCCGAGTTGGAATCAGTTTCCCTTCAATGTATTCGCTCGCCAATATCAAGCCGCTGGCGACTGGCTGAAAACAGCCAGCACCGCCGTGCCGTTAACGCTCGATCAATCCAAACAACTAGAATTTATGTTGACCCAGTGGCTCGAAGCCATTTCGCCTGCCAACAGTCTCGCCACCAATCCCGAGTTGCTGGAACTGACCAAGGCCCAAGGTGGTGAAAATCTGATTCGTGGCGCGCGCCACTTGATCGAAGACACCGCACGCGTGCTCAAAAAGGAAGGCGCCGCCGGCACCGAACAGTTTGTATTGGGCGAAAACGTGGCCGCGACTGCCGGAGAGGTGATTTATCAAAACGCCCTCATTGAGCTGATTCAATACAGCCCGGCAACGGATGAGGTCTATGCACAGCCCATTCTGATTGTGCCGGCTTGGATCATGAAATACTACATTCTTGATCTGAGTGCCAAAAACTCCTTGGTCAAGTTTTTGGTGGACCAAGGACACACGGTGTTCATGATCAGCTGGAAAAACCCAACGGCGGATGACCGAGACTTGGGGATGGATGATTATTTGGATTTGGGTGTGGGTGCCGCCGTTGACGTCGTAAGCCAACTGATTCCGCAACGCAAAATCCACGCGGTCGGTTATTGCATTGGCGGCACGTTATTATCGATTGCGGCCGCCTCCATGGCTCAAATACACGACGAGCGCTTGGGCTCCATCACCTTGTTTGCCGCTCAAACCGATTTCTCGGAACCGGGCGAATTATCGCTGTTTATCAGTGAACAACAGCTGTCGATGCTCAGCGAAAAGATGCGCTTAGACGGCGTGCTGGACTCCTCGCAAATGGCCGCGGCATTTCAATTGCTCCGCCCTCGCGACTTAATCTGGTCACCGTTGATTAAAACGTACTTAAAAGGCGAGCGCGACGCCATGATTGACCTCATGGCTTGGAATGCCGATGGCACGCGCATGCCGTACCGAATGCACACCGAATATCTGTATCGCTTGTATTTGCACAACGAGTTGGCGCAAGGCTTATTTCCCGTGCATGGCCACCAGGTGAATTTGAGTGATATCAAGACGCCTTTTTTCGTGGTTGGCACTGAAACCGACCACGTCGCCCCCTGGAAAAGCGTCGTAAAAGTCGCGCGCCTCGTGCGTTCAGGGGACTTTACCTTCCTGCTGACCAGTGGCGGTCATAACGCCGGCATCATTTCGGGTCGTTCACACCCGAAACGCACCCACAAAGTGTTGTCGCATGCGGCGGGTTCTGATTTTCCGGATTTGAACGCGTGGGCGAAAGAAACCACCGCCACTCCAGGGTCGTGGTGGCCTGTTTGGGAAGCGTGGGTTGCCGAACGATCCGGAGAAAAAGTACCACCGCCGGCCGTGGGGGAGCATCCGGAATTTCAAGCGCTGCGACCGGCCCCTGGCGAATACGTTTTAAAACGTTAAGCGGACGCCATTGACTCTCGTCGCAGAGAGATGACCACAGGCGCAGTCACCACAACAGGGCAGTCACTCTGCCCTGTTGCTTGCTAAACCACAGGGCGGACGTCCCAGCCATCGCCTCATCGGCCGTGACGTTAGGACAACGGCTTTAGGACAATCAACAAATCCTTAGCATCAACGGCTTGCCCCGCGCCAACCAACACCTCGACGACTTCGGCAACGCACTCTGCCCGAACGGCGGTTTCCATTTTCATGGCCTCAATCGACAACAACAAATCACCTGGCTGAACCGTCTGACCCACATTCACTTGAATCGCAAGCACCTGACCGGGCATCGGCGCCGCCACGTGTGAACGGTCGTTCAAGCGCGCTTTTTGAACCTGAGGCGCGGAGGCTTGCACCCGTTTGTCGGCAATTCGGACGGATCGCGGCTGACCATTGAGCTCAAACATCACCGAGCGCGTGCCATCCGCTTGGTTGTTGCCCAACGCCGCCAACGTGACGATCAGTTGCTTGCCTTTTTCAAGATCAATGGAGACTTCTTGTCCAACCTCCAATCCATAAAAGAAGACGCTCGTCGGCAGGACGGATAAATCACCATAGTGTTGTCGATCGCGCTCAAAATCCTTAAATACTTTTGGGTACATCAAATAAGAACTCAAATCGCAGTCTGACGCCTCTCGACCAATGCTCTTTTCAAGATTGGACCGCTCCAGCTCCAAATCCACGCTGTTTAAATTCAACCCCGGTCTGGTGCTCAGTGGCGTTCGACCCTTGAGCACCTTCTGTTGCAACGCTTTTGGAAAACCACCATACGGCTGCCCCATTTCACCAGCAAAATAGCTGACGACAGATTCGGGAAAAGCGATCTCCAAATTGGGGTCTGCAATCTGAGCTTTGCTGTAGCCTTTCGTCACCATCAGTATGGCAAGGTCACCCACCATTTTTGAACTGGGCGTCACCTTAATGATGTCCCCCAAGATCTCGTTAACATCGGCATAAGCCTTCGCGACTTCACCCCATCGGCTCTCCTCGATGCCTAAACCCAGAGCTTGTTCTCTGAGGTTCGTATACTGTCCGCCCGGCATCCCGTGCAAATACACCTCGCTGGTACCGGCACGAATGTCGCTTTCAAACGCGACGTATCCGAAGCGCGCTTGTTCCCAATAACTCGACAACTGGCGAATGTAGGGCATCTGCAAACCCGGGGCTTTGGGGGTGTACGCCAACGCCTCCACCAAGGAGCCGAGGCTGGGCTGCGAGGTTAATCCGCTCATTGAATCCATCGCGGCGTCAACCACATGACACCCCTCGTCAATGGCCGCCAAGGCCGATGCCGCCGAGATCCCGGAGGTGTCGTGAGTATGAAAATGCAACGGCAAACCGATCTCTTGGCGCAAGGTTCTAAACAATAATCGCGCGTCCGCCGGTCGACACAAACCCGCCATATCTTTGATCGCCAGAATGTGTGCGCCGGCGCGCTCCAATTCTTTGGCCAAAGTGACGTAGTAGCTTAACGTGTACTGCTTCTCGTTCGGATCGCTGAGTTTCCCGGTGTAACAAATTGCCGCTTCGACAATCTTGTTATTTGACGCAACCTCATCGATCGCCACGCGCATGTTCTCAACCCAATTGAGTGGATCAAAAATGCGAAACACATCAATCCCTTCTCGGGCAGCGGTTTTAATAAAAAATTTAACGACATTATCGGGATAGTTGGTATAGCCAACCGCATTGGCGGAGCGCAACAACATTTGCAGCAAGATATTGGGAATGGCCTCTCGAGTGCGCGCCAATCGCTCCCAGGGGTCTTCTTTTAAAAACCGCATGGCAACGTCGAAGGTCGCGCCTCCCCAACACTCCACGGAGAATAATTGCGGCAACCAATGGGCCATATGAGGCGCCACCGCATTCAGATCATAAGAGCGCATCCGAGTGGCTAATAAACTCTGATGGGCGTCGCGCAAAGTCGTATCGGTAAACTGAACGGCGGTCTGAGCCAACAACCAGCGTTTAACGCCTTCTGGGCCTTGTGCGTCGAGAATTTGTTTGGTTCCCGGTTGCAGCGATGTCAGGCGTCGGTCCAATTTCGGGATCTTGGGCTCAATGCGCCGCGAGGGCTTGGCTCGATCTCGGACCTCCGGATTGCCGTTGACAATGACCTCGCCCAAATAGTTCAACACGCGTGTGGCGCGGTCACGCCGTTTGGCAAAATGAAACAGCTCTGGAGTAGTGTCAATAAATCGAGTGGTGTACTCGCCCGATTCAAATAAAGGATGCGTGATCACGCGATCCAAAAAACGTAAATTTGTGACAACGCCACGAATTCGAAACTCCCACAGCGCCCGATGCATGCGCGCGATGACCTCCTGGGTGGTCGGCGCCCACGTCGTCACTTTAACCAGCAGTGAATCATAGGATCGACCAATAAAAGCCCCAGAGTACGCCGTACCGGCATCCAATCGAACCCCAAAGCCGGCCGGCGAACGATAGGCGGTGATTCGACCATAATCGGGCGTAAATCCATTTTCAGGATCTTCGGAGGTGACTCGACACTGCAGCGCATAGCCTTGAATTTTGATGCTCGCTTGCGCCGGAACGCCGCACTCGGCCGAACCAATTAATGCCCCTGCGGCAATTTGGAGCTGCGCTTTAACAATATCGATTCCCGTTATTTGCTCCGTGACCGTATGCTCAACCTGAATTCTCGGATTGACTTCAATAAAATAAAATTCACCACTGTCGGCGTCCTGTAAAAACTCGACGGTGCCGGCGTTTTCATACTGTGCCGCTTGCCCAATTTTGACCCCCAATGCACACAGTTGATCGCGTTGCTCGGTTGATAAGAATGCGGCCGGAGCGCGTTCCACAACTTTTTGATTACGTCGCTGTACCGTGCAGTCGCGCTCCCATAAGTGAACCAATTGCCCACTGGAATCCCCTAAAATCTGCACTTCCAAGTGACGCGCACGTCTCACGAGTTTTTCGAGGTAGACTTCATCATTACCAAAGGCCGCGCGCGCTTCACGCCGTGCCGCTTGAACGTGCTCTAACAGCTCGGCTTCCTGTTCCACAATTCGCATGCCGCGGCCACCACCCCCCCAACTGGCCTTCAGCATCAAAGGGTATCCGACGCGCCGGGCTTCGCTGAGAATCTCGTGCTCGTCGTGCGACAGTGGCGCGGTGGCCGGCATGACTGGAACGCCCGCTTTAATGGCCAGTTCGCGAGCCGCCACTTTATTGCCCAGCAGCCGCATCGAGTGTGAGGACGGACCAACAAAGCGTATGCCGGCATCCCGTGCTTTTTGGGCAAAGTCTGGATTCTCTGCTAAAAATCCATAGCCTGGATGAATCGCGTCACAGTGGGCGTCCAAAGCGACTCGGATGATGTCCTCCACGTCCAAATACGCTTCAATGGCGCCTTTGCCCTCGCCAACCAAATAGCTCTCATCGGCCTTGGTTCGGTGGAGTGAAAACCGGTCCTCTTTAGAGTAGATGGCGACGGTTTTAATCCCAAGCTCTGTGGCGGCTCGCATCACACGGATGGCAATTTCGCCTCGATTGGCAATGAGCAATCTTTGAATAGGGTTCACGACGGATTGGCTGGTCATAGGCTTTATCCCAGAAGGCGACCCCCCATCATAACTTGCTGTGGCGCAACATTGGAATCGACCTCTGCGTTCAGCCGCGCGCGGTTAATTGGGGCGCGCCGCGAGGCCATAGAATTATTAAGCTATTGAATTTAATATATTTTTACATCATTCTGCGCTTCGAGCCGCGCGCGCGGCCGGGCGACGAGGACGTTAATCCGCCAAAAACTTAGCCACATACTCGTCAAACGACTCGGTGGAGTCCGCCTCTAAACGAGCCTGCGCTTCCAAGGAGCGCGTCACTTCCTCTGAAAATGCGCGATGGCGATCGGGCGAGATTGCGGGCAGTTCATCAAAATACTGATGGTATGCATTGGATAAGCGCAAGGTGTGTTCGATAAAGGTTTCACCCGTTGCCAAAATATCCATCAGCACTCGTGCCGATGGCGTGCGCGTGGGATCTAAGATCTTCAATCGTGCATCTTGCAGCGCCGCCGTGTAGGGCTTGCTCGGATCATTAACATCCAACAACTCGCACACGCCTTCCATGGCTTGAAGCAAGTCCAATCCCCAGCTTGCCATCGAATAATCGCGTTGGTTTTGTTTCAGCTTCAGCGCGGGATCGCGGCCGTGACGGGCCACCGCAACGTGATTGGTTTCGAGTTCAAACTGCTCCGACAGCGTAATCGGCTCGGCAGGACAGATCGCACAAAACAGCGCAAACGCTTCAAGAAATCGCAGCTTCTGTTGATTGACCCCAACCGGATCCAACAAACTCACGTCTAAGGAACGCATCTCAACGTACTGCACCCCACCCCGACGCAACGCTTTACTTGGACGCTCGCCAGATTGGGCGACTCGCTTCGGTCTAATGAAGGCGTAGTACTCATTTTCAATCTGCAATCGATTCGCATTAAGCTGTCGCCATTGACCATCCACTTTCACGCCAAACGCCGCAAATTGTGGACTCGGAGTGACCAAAACCTGATGCATGTCGCGCAGATATTCATCTAAGGAATTCACGCTGATCGCCACGTCGGATTGTTCGCGATTACGATAACCTAAATCACTCATGCGCAATGACGTGGCGAGCGGACCCATAAAGGTATCGGTCCCGAGCGGTTTTAAACCATGGTTCGGGTGATTGCGAACAAACGACTCGGAAACGACTGGTGACGCGCCGAATAAGTAGGGAATAATCCAACCATGGCGACGATAATTTCTGAGCAGTGCAAAATAGACATCGGACTGGAACGCTTGACCACTGAGCGAGACTTGGTGAATATCTTTAAAAATATCAAAAAAACTCTCCGGCATGGAGTAATTAAAGTGCACGCCGGAAATGGCTTGCATGCATCGACCATACCGACGCGCAAGCCCTTCGCGATAGACGGTTTTCAAGCGCCCGACATTGGATCGCCCGTATTGCGCAATCGGGATGTCGGCATCACCATTATCCAAGCGCGCGGGCATGCTCGTGCACCACAGTCGCTCCTCTCCCAGCGCCGAATAAACAAATTGATGCAAATCAGACAAATATTGAATCAACGCCCAGGTGTTATCAAAGGTGGGCGTCACCAACTCAATCAAGGACTCTGAATAATCGGTCGTGATGTGTTCATGGGTCAGCGCGGACCCCAGGCTCGCCGGATGCATCGATTGAGCAATGCGACCATCGGCATTTACCCGCAACGACTCCTTTTCAACGCCACGCAATCCACCCACGAGCACTTTGGGCTCGCGCGCATTCACCAACTTTGACAGCAGTGACTCAAATCCGCGGTGAATCGATGGCGTCTTCAAAGCAACCTCCGAGTAAGAAGCCTATTCTACTCCAGGCCTAGTGGCGATCCCATGACAACCGACGCGCCCCGAGGCTCATCGGGCCAATTTAAGCGTTTTTCAGGGGAGTTTTTTGAGCTATTATGACTTCTTCCACCTGTGTTGTGAGAGCCCATCATGTTTCAAGTGCTGAATTTAAAAGAAAAGTCTCTGCTCCGTGAACTGGCGTTCATCGACGGCCAATGGGTTCAGGCCAAAAATGGAAAATCCTTTGGCGTGTACAACCCAGCGAATCAGGGCCAATTAGGCTCGGTCCCGGATATGGGCGCCGACGAAACCCGCCAAGCGATTGATGCGGCTAATAAAGCCTTCCCAGCTTGGAAAAAGCGCACCGCGAAAGAACGCGGCAAATTGCTGCGCAAATGGGCCGATCTCATGAATGAACACGCCGATGATCTGGCCACCATCATGACGGCCGAACAGGGCAAGCCCTTGGCGGAAGCCAAAGGGGAGGTCGGCTACGCGGCCTCGTTCTTTGAATGGTTCGCCGAGGAAGGCCGGCGCCTTTATGGCGACATCATCCCCTCCGGTGTGGCCGATCGGCGCTATTTTGCGCTTCGGCAGCCGGTAGGCGTGGTTGGCGCCATCACCCCCTGGAACTTCCCCTCGGCGATGATTACCCGCAAGGCGGCAGCCGCTTTGGCCGCGGGATGCACGTTTGTCGTCAAGCCCGCGGAATCGACCCCGTTGTCGGCGCTGGCCCTCGCGGTCTTGGCCGAACGCGCTGGGATTCCGGCCGGCGTCTTTAACGTAGTGACCGGCAATCCCGTTGCCATTGGCGGCGAACTCACCTCAAACCCCGTGGTGGCTAAAATCAGCTTTACGGGGTCCACAGAAGTGGGTCGCTTGCTCATGGCCCAATGCGCCCCAACCATCAAGAAGCTTTCTTTGGAATTAGGCGGCAACGCCCCGTTCATTGTTTTCGATGACGCCGATATTGATGCCGCCGTGGCTGGCGCGATGGTCAGCAAGTATCGCAACGCCGGTCAAACGTGCGTTTGCGCAAATCGCTTTTTAGTTCAATCGAGCGTGTACGACGTCTTTGTAACGAAATTGGTCGAAGCCACCAAAAAACTCCGGGTCGGCGATGGCCTCCAAGGACCGACCGAACAGGGCCCGCTCATTGATAGCGCGGCCGTTGATAAAGTTGAAGATCATATTCAAGATGCCCTCGCGAAGGGCGCCAAGCTCGAACTGGGTGGCAAGCGCCACGCCCTCGGCGGCACATTCTTTGAGCCCACCGTATTAAGCCATGTGACGGCAGACATGAAAGTGGCGCGCGAGGAAACCTTTGGTCCAGTCGCGCCGATATTCAAATTTGAAACCGATGATGAAGCCATTGCGTTGTCAAACAACACCGAATTTGGATTGGCGGCGTACTTTTATTCCCGTGATATTGCGCGCAGTTGGCGCATCGCCGAGCACTTAGAATACGGCATCGTCGGCTTAAACACAGGGCTCATTTCCACCGAAGAGGCGCCGTTTGGCGGCTGGAAACAATCCGGCATCGGACGAGAAGGCTCTCGCTATGGACTGCTCGATTACACCGAACTCAAGTATCTGTGTATGGGCGGCATCATGCCTTGAAGGTGGATCGACCCCGTGGCGCTTTAAAGCTCATTCTGATCGGACTCACAACAGTCGGATCAGTCGCTTTGAATATTTACTCACCCGCGCTGCCCATGGCGCGGGCGGAGTTTGGGGTTAGCGTTAGTCAAGCAAACCTTTCGATTTCCCTCGCGCTCATTGCCTTTGCAGTGGGTCTATTTTGCAGCGGGCCGTTATCCGATCGCGTGGGGCGTCGCCCCGCCGTCCTGATCGGGCTCGTCTTGTACGTCGGCGGGGCGCTGCTGGCGCTGTTCGCTCACTCCATGACCACACTGATTCTGGCGCGAATCGTCACCGCCTTAGGCGCCTCGGCAGGGGTCACGGTGGCCCGCGCTGTGCTGGGGGACTTATTTGATAAACATCGAATGACCCATGAGATTGCATCACTCACCTTGATCACAACCATGGTGAATGCCGCAGCGCCTATTTTGGGTGGACTGCTGATCCAGTGGTTCGCTTGGCGAGCGGTATTTGCCGCCTTGGTCATCAGTGGTGGCAGCATTGCGGCATTGGTGTTTTTCAGCTTGCCCGAAACCCGCCCAGCGCAACGGTCACGCCCGAACCTTCGAATCTTCATCGCGCTGCGCCGAGTATTGCGAGACCGCCAATTTTTACAATACGTATTTCAAGGCGGCGTAATCTACGCGGTATTTTTTGTATTTATCGCTCTCGTGCCGCACATTTTATACGACCTCCACCGGCCCCCTACGGATTATGGCTTGTGGTACCCCATGATCTCGATCGGGTATTTTTTTGGAAATTACTTCGTCACCCGCCGTGGGGCCAGGTTCGGTTTAGAGCGCTTAATCCAGTGGGGCGTAATCGGACAAGCGGTCGCCGCGATCGCCGGCTTGATCTGGATGAGTCTTGGTTTTTGGGGATCGTTTTGGATTTTTCTAGCCCCAGCGCTCATGGCCATTGGACAAGGCCTGGCAATGCCCGCGACCACGGCTCTCGGCGTCGCGAGAGCGCCTAAGGATGCGGGGGTTGCAGCGGGCGTCTTAGGGTTTGGCCAACAAGCCATGGGCGCACTCGCGGTGGAATGCATGTCCTTTGCGAGCACCGACAGCCCAATTCCGATGGCGGTTTTTTGCGCGTCGTTGGCGGGATTCGCGGCCTTGATTGCGCTCAAACGACCAACTCAAGCGTAATCCTCTGCCGATTTGCCACGAGGCAAGCGTTTTGTCGGATGTGGACCGAATCCAATCCTTAAACGGATTGAGAAAATCGCCCCGTACCGGCCGCTTGCGAATGGCGATGTAAACGCGCATCAAAACACATCGCGACGTTGCGCATCAGCAACCGCCCCATGGGGGAAAGGGCAAATCCGCGCCGCTCAAAATGAAGCAAGCCATCCTTCTCCAGGCGTTTTAACTGCTCAAGCTCGGCGCCGAAATAGCGCTCAAAATCGACGTGCTCGCGAGATTCAACCTCGGAATAATCAAGCGCCCCGTGACAGAGAATGCGTTCGATCACTCGCGCCCGCACTTGATCGTCGTCGGTCACGTTGACGCCTCGCTCGATTGCCATTCCCAAGCGATTGATCATGTGCTCGTAAATCGCCACGACTTTGGCATTTTGCGCGTAAACGTTACCGACTTTTGAAATCGCGCTCACGCCAAAGCCTAATAAATTTAAGCCCCCATGAGTAGAATAGCCTTGAAAATTACGTTGCAAGCGGCCTTCACGTTGCGCCTTCACCATCGAGTCGTTTTCCAGGGCAAAGTGATCCATGCCGATATAAACATATCCCGCACCCGTCAGCGCTTCAATCGCCTGCACCAGTAAACTTAATTTCACCTCTGGCTTGGGTAAGTCGTCGAACGCAATTTGACGCTGGGGCTTAAAGCGACTGGGTAAATGCGCGTAACTGTATAAGCTGATTCGATCAGGCTTCGCCTGAATGACTTGATCAATGGTGTTTTTAAAACTCTCTGGGGTTTGGAATGGCAACCCATAAATCAAATCAACACTAACACCACTCATCCCAAGTTCATGTGCTTTTTTAATTAACGAGAAGCTTTGCTCCGCCGATTGAACGCGATTCACGGCCGCTTGCACTTTGGGATCTAAGTCCTGAATGCCTAAGCTGATTCGATTGAAACCGAGGTGATGCAATAGCACCAGACGTTCAACATCAACGGTCCGTGGATCAATTTCAATGGAAAATTCTCGGCCATCGGAGTGATCCAAGTCAAACCACTGCCGCAATTTACTCAAGAGACTGGCAATTTGAATATCGGTGATAAAGGTTGGGGTTCCACCACCAAAGTGAATTTGACTCACCCGCGGCTTTGGTCTGAGCATCGCGGCCACACCATCGATTTCTCAAAACAACGCCTCAAGGTAGGGCTTGGACAGAGTGTGGTCTCGCGTGATTTGTTTGTTACAACCGCAATAAAAGCACGGACTCTCGCAAAACGGGATGTGTATATAAACGGACCATTCTTGATCCTTTTCAGATTTAAGCGCACGCGCAAAATCCGCGGTCGTAAAATCGGTCGTAAAGTCGACCGCCGTCGGATACGAGGTGTAGCGCGGCCCCGCTTTGTTGTAGCGCGCCACGAGCGAGGCATCGATGGTCCAGGTTGAGTTCATGGCACAACCTTAACGTAGGGATTGCGGTTTTTCTGTGCGTATAAATACGGGTTTTATCGAATTCATGGGATTGCCGCGCGTGGCGAACCCGAGGCCCTGGGCGGCCTAGGCCAGGAAGATGCGCCTCCTGGGAAGTTGCGCCCGCTGAACCGGGCGCCCTGCTCGTGTGCCGAGCGCGTTCCAGACTGCTAGACTGACGGCTCGCTTGGCGTTCCCCATTGCTTATGAAACGTTGGATTATTCGTAACCCGCTTCAAGTGTTGCTCTTGGCCATCGTTGCGTTTGCCAGCGTACGGCCGGATTGGGGCCAAACTGGGGCGGTTTGGCACCCGGAGCTGGCGGTCACCCTGGCGGTGAGCGTGATGTTTTTTATGCACGGCGTGTCCCTCCCGGTCCAAGATCTGATTGACGGCATTCGCGATTGGAAGGTCCACAGCCTGATTCAAGGCTGCACTTATCTCGGCTTCCCGTTGCTCGGGCTAGTGATTTTAAAATGGGGACCCGCGGTGATCGACCCGGCAGCCTGTTTGGGGTTTTTCGCCCTCTCGACGACGTCGAGCACTATAGCGTCGTGCATCGCGCTGACTGGCAAATCGCATGGCCGAGTGTCCATTGCTATTTTTAACGCCTCGATTTCGAGCATGCTGGGGGTTTTTCTGACGCCCCTTTTGGTGGGCGTGGTCGCCTCTCAGTCCGATCTTCACATCAGCTGGCACGACGCGTTTGAGCAGATCGGCATCAAGATTTTACTGCCCTTCATCACTGGGCAAGTGTTTAGAATAATCTGGCCAATCGCTGCATTTCGCCTGGCGAGCTACACCACAATTGTCGATTATCTATCGATCGGCCTGGTTGTTTTAAACGCGCTATCCGATTCCATAATGAATGGCGTATTCAAGCACACTGGACTGTTCACCCTGCTGAGCATCGTGGTTGTCTCAGTCGCTCTTTTTTGGGTGATTGTCGTTGCGCTGCGCGCCTGCTGTCGGTTATTGAGCATCCCGTTGGAAGATCAAATTGCGGTGATTTTTTGCGGATCTCAAAAGAGCATAACCAACGGTCTGCCGATCGCCAAGATTTTATTTCAAGGCGTCGGTGCATTTGGATTAATTATTTTGCCGCTGATTGTTTATCACCAGTGTCAATTACTGTTCAGCGCGTTTTTATCCGATCACTACGTTCACATGCACAATAAAAAATTTCCGATGAACGATAGCAGCAACGCCGCCTCACGACTCAGCCGCTGAACGCGGGATGCGTTTAATCTTGAGCCCACAATCGATTGGCGCGAGTGCGTAAACTCGCTCCAAAACCGGCATCCGAATAAAATAGCTCTAACGAGTCCATATCGGGCGGCTTTCGTTGTAAATCCGCCAACGTACACGACAAGGGGATTTCACACGCGATGCGCGTCAAAGTGCGTGCGTGGTAGGCTTTCTCTTTATGCTCATTGAGCTTATTCGCCAGCGTTTTCGCGCCTCGGATTGGCAACTTTTCCACATCCGACAGGCGCGAATACAATTCCTCAAGCGACTCAAATGCAGTCAGCAATGCGCCCGCCGTTTTGGGGCCAACGCCAGGCACCCCCGCAATATTATCAACGGCATCACCGGTGAGCGCGAGGTAATCCGCCATGCGCTCAGGCACGACGCCAAATCGATCGGCAATGCCGTCGTACGCGTAGCGTTTTGAATCGCTGTAGTCGTAAAACAAATCGCCGTTGCGAATCAACTGAGACAAGTCTTTGTCCCGACTCACAATCCAGCTCCTAAACCCCTGAGCTCTTCCTTGATGAACTAACGTTCCGATCACATCATCCGCCTCATAGCCCTCCGCGGCGAGCGCGGTTAACCCCAAGGGTTTGCACACGTCATAGCAACGCTCGAATTGTTCGGCTAAATCATCGGGCGCTGGCTCACGCTGTGCTTTATACGTCGGATCAATTTCAGTACGAAAATTGTCGTCTGATTTTCCATCAAAGGCGATCACAATGTGGGTAGGCTGATGTCGTTCGACGTATTCCAATAAAAATCGAGTGAAGCCATACAAGGCATTCACGGGCCGTCCCATCGGATCGTGCATGGGCTCTGGCAGGGCGTAATAGGCTCTAAAGATGAAGTAACTTGCATCAACTAAATGCAATATCGGCGAGGATTTGAAGGACACGTTAACTGAGTCGTTGTAGGCGCGTGTGCAAGGGGCTGGACCGCGGAAAATGAGCGAGAAGATAAGCCATTTGATCTGCGAGCACGCGCCGACCTTTCAAATAAATATACTCCGCGTAAGTTGGCGTAAAAGGAACTGCCAGTAACTGCATGCCCGCTTCTTCAGGGGTGCGGTTCGCCTTGGCATTATTGCAGCGTCGGCAGGCGGTAATGACGTTTTGCCACACGTCCAACCCGCCGCGACAAAAAGGCCGAATGTGATCGCGTGACAGCTGATTCGCAGGCAATCGTTCCCCGCAATACATGCACAAATGCCCATCGCGCCGAAACAACGTCTCGTTATTCAGCGGCGGCACATAATCGTTTCTGAAATTACCGGGATTGCCCGAATGACCAATCGTGGCAATGATGCTGTTGACATCCACCGTGGTCTGCTGCATCGATTTGGCGTTCACGCCGCCCCGCAACCGAAACAGCACCGACCCGCAGCAATAAGCGACTTGTTCCGTGTGATGCAATCGAACCGCTTCTTTGTAATCAATCCACTCAAGCGGCATCCCAGCGACGTCGGTACGCAACACTTGCTGCGACAACAAGTGATCCGGCAGCGACTCGAACTGGCCGCGGTCCACGGGGGGCGTCTGATCGATTGGGGACATAACGATCTCCATGGCCCAATAAGATACGAAAGGTTGCTGGAAGATGCAAACGTTAATGCGGGGGTTGCTCAAAAATTCAACAAACCGTCACATTTTCGCGAACTCCAGCGCGGTTTCTGCTCGTAATTGATTTATGCTTAAATCAGCTCGTCGGGTGGCGTGATTACCCGGCACGAAGCGCTCAGGCGTCGAACCGAGACGTCCGGAGCGAGCGGTTGTGTTGGGACTCGATTGGGACTGGGAGAATAACGATATGCAGGATTCCGTGACCCCCGCAGCCCCCCTGGTGATTGGGGTGCTCAAAGAACGAACTCCAGGCGAAAAAAGAGTCGCCTTAGTTCCTGAAGTTGTCAATAAATTCATACGCTTAGGTGCAAAAGTCTGCATGGAACGGGGTGCGGGTGAGGCCGCGCAGTTCCCGGACCGCGCCTACGCCGACGTGGACTGGCACGACGATCCCAAAACGATCCTGAGCCACGCCAACCTCTTGCTGGCCGTCCAACCCTTGTCGCCTGAACTGGCCCTGGCGCTTCCGGAAGGGTCGACCCACGCCGGCTTTATGCAACCGCATAATCATCTCCAGGCCGTTGCGGCCCTGAAGGAGCGGCGAATTACTAGTCTTGCAATGGAGTTGGTGCCGCGCATAAGCCGCGCCCAGTCCATGGACGCCTTATCCTCTCAAGCGGCGATCGCCGGCTACAAAGCGGTCCTCATTGGCGCCAATACCCTCAATCGATTCCTGCCGATGCTGACGACCGCCGCGGGCACCATTCGACCCGCCCAGGTCCTGGTCATTGGGGTGGGCGTGGCGGGCTTGCAAGCCATTGCCACCGCGAAACGATTGGGTGCTTTAGTCGAAGCGTACGACGTTCGCAGCGCAACACGCGATCAAGTGAAGTCCTTGGGCGCAAAATTTATTGAGACGGGGGTCACGGCCGAGGGCGCTGGCGGTTACGCGCGCGAACTCACGGCAGAGGAAAAAGCCCAACAGCAAAAAGTGCTGGACGATCGCATTGCGGTCGCCGACATCGTCGTCACAACCGCGGGTGTGCCAGGAAGGCCTGCGCCCAAACTGGTTTCAAAGGCGGCCGTCGAGCGCATGAAGCCCGGAGCGGTGTTGGTCGACATCCTGGCGGAAAACGGCGGCAACTGTGAACTCACGCAAGCGGGCGAGGTGGTTGTTCATAACCACGTGCAGATTGTCGGCCCCGTCAATTTGCCATCGCAATTGGCCTACCACGCCAGCGAAATGTACGCGCGAAATCTGCTCAATCTGCTCTCGCCCGCCATCAAAGAAGGGCACTTAAAAATTGATTGGGAAGACGAAGTATTTAAGGGCACCGTTTTGACCAAAGACGGGGTCGTGTGTCATGCGCCAACGGCGCAGTTAATGAATTCCTAATTGAAGGAGAAGCGTCGTGATTGATGGCTTTATTGCGTTGTATATTTTTATGTTGGCAGCCTTCACTGGCTACGAAATCATCTCTCGGGTTCCAGTCATTCTGCATACGCCCCTGATGAGCGGCAGCAACTTCGTGCACGGCATTGTGCTCGTGGGCGCCATGGTCGCCCTTTTCCAAGCACAAAACACCCTCGAGCAAGTGATTGGATTTGTCGGGGTAATCCTAGCAGCGGGAAACGCGGTCGGTGGTTACGTCGTCACAGAACGGATGCTTGAGATGTTCAAATCCTCCAAGAAACCACAACCAGGAGGAACACACTAATGGATATTTTCACTCCGAAACTGTGGGTGCAGACCGCTTATATTTTGGCGGCATTTTTATTCATTATGGGATTGAAGCGAATGAGTTCGCCCGCCAGTGCGCGTGGTGGCATACTCTGGGCTGGTGTTGGCATGGTGATCGCCACATTAGCCACGTTTCTCATTCCATTAACCGCCATGGATGCCACCACCCTGCACACCAATTTGACGTTGGTCGTAGTGGCGATCACCTTAGGCTCCGCACTGGCGTGGTGGTCGGGCAAGCGGGTTGCCATGACCGACATGCCGCAAATGATTGCGCTCTACAACGGCATGGGCGGCGGCGCGGCGGCGGCGATCGCGGCGGTTGAACTCTATGGCGCGCACGAGCGTTCCTTGGCAAGCAGCGTGCTAGCGGTCTTAGGCGCCTTGATCGGTGCGGTCTCGTTCTCCGGTTCCGCCATTGCGTTTGGAAAACTACAAGGCCTGATTTCAAAATCGTTCCGCTTTCAAGGTCAACAAGTTCTTAATTTGATCATTCTTGTGAGCGCGGTAGCGGTCGGCGTTGGCATTGCAACCCTCGGCCTGGGAACCAACGTCGTGACCTTATTTTTCGCATTAGCGTTAATTTTGGGCGTCAGCATGACGGTGCCGATCGGTGGCGCAGATATGCCCGTTGTGATTTCGCTCTACAACGCGCTCACGGGATTGGCGGTCGCCTTTGAGGGTTTTGTTTTACAAAACCCAGCCATGATTATTGCGGGGATGGTGGTGGGATCGGCTGGCACGCTGTTGACTCAACTGATGGCCAAAGCCATGAATCGGTCTCTTGCCAACGTTCTGTTCGCTGGGTTTGGCGAATCCGCTCAGAGCAGCAATACGGAGGTCACCGGCAGTCAAAAGCCCATTGAAGCCAGTGACGCAGGCGTGATGATGGCCTTCGCTCAAAAAGTCATTGTGGTTCCCGGTTATGGTTTAGCCGTGGCTCAGGCGCAGCACAAAGTCTGGGAAATGGCTCAACTGCTGCAGAATCGCGGCGTCACGGTTAAATTTGCGATTCACCCCGTCGCCGGGCGTATGCCTGGTCATATGAACGTCTTGCTGGCGGAAGCGGGCGTCCCGTACGATCTGATTGCGGATCTCGAGGAAATCAATGCGGAGTTCGAGACCTCTGATGTTGCCTTGATTATCGGCGCCAACGATGTGGTTAATCCCGTCGCGCGCACCGACAAGGGCAGCCCCATCTACGGCATGCCCATTTTAAATGCTGACCAAGCGCACAACGTGATTGTGATCAAACGAGGACAAGGTCAGGGATTCTCGGGAATCGAAAATGCCTTGTTTTATCTGGACAACACCCGCATGCTTTATGGCGACGCGCAGTCAGCGGTTAATCAGCTGATTCAATCCATTAAATCAATGGAATAACGCGAACCGGCGTGGATTGAGGCGACAATCTCGTCGCCTCAACCGGAGTCTGCCTCGCGTTACGCGGATTATTTAGAACCGCGTTTCGTCGGCGCCGGCGCTTCTGAGCGCTCGCGAACCTGCACGGGAATATTGCAAATATCGATGTGACCAGCCGGAACTTTGTACCAGGTGTCACGACGATTGCGGCGCAATTCAATGAGTTTTTCAAAGGCTTTCGAATCGGTGCGTAAAATCTCATACGCCTTACGCTCATTGGCTGGCACGTCCGAAGCCAAGCGTATGGATTGAATCGGCACGCGCTGTTCAGGCTGTTCATACATGCCCAAATCTCCAGTACCGCGCGGCAACGACGATAATAAATCCATGCCCCAAATCACGCGCCCTACAATTGCCACGTTGCGATCGAGTTGCCGCGGCGAGTGACCGATCACCGCATACAACTCCGTTCCGATTGCAGTCGATGGGTCAACGTCGCGACCGACTCCCACCGCGCCATAGCAATGAATTGGCCAAATGTCCCCCTCAGAACCAGAGCGGGCCACCGGCATTTCATTGGAAAAGCCCACTTCCGTGGCATACGTATCCAGATCGCGCAGACGTGTAAAGCTCACGCCTTGAGCGGAGCGGGTGAATTCTGCGGGCAACCGCTTTTCTCCCACTTGCGGTTGAGAGTTAAGCGGGTCTCCCCACTGCGCCACAAAATTATCCTGAACCCGCTCGATGGCCAAACCATCGTACCAACGCGCTTTAGCAAGCTTTTCAATATTGGCAACGTGTCGCGGCGCAAACTCAGGAAAAAGTTGAATCACCACCCGTCCGGTGGCGAGTTCCATATACAAGGTGTGCGCCGGATCCACTTTGACCCAATCCTGCGGCTTCGTGGTCGCAATAAGCTCACGAACCGTGGTTGGGTTTTGAAAGCTTTTGGGTGGCGTTTGCGCGCTGAGGGCACTGGCGATAAGCAGACTTACGACACCAATGGATAATCGAAAGTTCATGGATTTATTCCTTCAGCACTACGCCAGGGTATGAAAAACGTTTTGAACGTCGTCGTCTTGTTCTAATTTATCCACCAACTCCAATACTTCGGCTGCCTGATCTTCCGGCAACTCAGTGGGTTGGGTACAAATGTACTCTCGCTCTGCAGAAATAGGCACCAATTGGCGATCTTCGAGCGCTTTTTGCAGGGTTCCAAATTCGTTGAGCAAACAACGAATCACCAACTGCGGCTCCCCTTTATCGTTGGTACTTTCGCCCATCTCTTCTAATCCGTGATCCATAAGGTACAACTCTAAGTCGTCCTGATCGATGCCTTCCGGATTTAATCGAAACACTCCCATTTCGCGAAACTGAAACGCAACGCTTCCCGAGGTTGCTAAGTTGCCGCCGCCTTTAGCGAACAAATGACGAACGTTCCCGACCGTTCGCGTGGGGTTATCCGTCGCAGTCTCAACCAATAACGCGACGCCATGCGGAGCATACCCTTCGTACAAAATGGTTTGAAAGTTCGCGGCGTCTTTTCCTTGGGCGCGCTTAATTGCCGCTTCCACTTTGTCTTTGGGCATATTAATGGCCCGAGCATTTTGAATGCAGCGGCGAAGACTGGGATTGGAATGCGGATCACTGCCACCCGATTTAACCGCCATTGTGATGTCTTTAGCGATGCGGTGAAATTGCTTCGCCATGCGATTCCAGCGCGCGAACATGGCGTGCTTTCGAACTTCAAAAATACGACCCATAATCTGTGGCAACCAAGCGTTGATCTGAAGGCGGCTATTCTAAGGGTTTTGGTCTGAAGGCGAGCTAACCGACTCATCGGCGGCGCTAAATTCAGTTACTGGAGATCAGAGCCCGGACGGGCGAAATTATATTTTTATTAATTAAATCATATACTTAAGATATTATGGCGCGCTCAAGCCGCAACCCAGAGGACCTTTTTCGGTTCACCCGCGCGACAACGACGCCACGCTTTATTGAGGACTTCGCGCCGAGTTATCCGCTTCGGAGGATCGGTTGGAGTTTGGCTCGCCATGACGTTGTTGATAACGACGACGCCAAGCCTCACGCTCCTCCGGCGACAGGCGTTCCCACTGCTCTTTGAGTTGTTTGCGCCGCTCGTCACTTAATCGTCTGAATTCACCGTAACTATCGCGCAGCTTTTGTTGTTCCTCAGGCGATAAATCCTGAAAATGCGTCATACGCTCTTTGATGCGGCCACGCTCTTGATCGTTGAGGTGATGAAATTTTTCAAAAGATTCGGTCATCGCAACGCGCTGTTCTGGCGTCATTTTGAGCCAACGGCGTGAGCTGCGCTCTAAAATCATTTGTCGTCTTGGTGGCAATTGACTCCAGCGTTGCTCAAACCGGCTCAGCAGTTGTTGCTGATCGACTGACAACTCACTCCACGCCACTCCCCTGGGCCGATCCTGCCCCATCGGCTCAGCGACGCTGGACCCGACCACACACCACAACAACGCCATCGCCAGCGCGCTGCCAATGAATCGAAAATGTGAACGCCTTCCCAACAACTCAACGCGGTTCATTAGGGCTTACCTTTTTGCGGCGAGTCGCCTGAAAGCGTCTCGCGACCACTGTTTTTCAGGCGCTCCTGTCCAAGCTGCGACTGCGACCACGCCAAAAACTCAGGATCTTCCGCATACAAACCCGGATCTTCGTTGCTCGCTAATAGCTCCGCATCTTCAATAACCGATTGATCCGCCGCTCGAACGCTGGCATCGCTGACCGGGCGCGCCCACCAAACCCCTAGACCCAACAGGACCGTCGCCGCCAACACGCCAGCCGGCAACGACCAACCGGGCACTCTAAACCGTTGAAATTGAGGATTGGCTTCCAGCGCACGAATTCGGGCTGCTCGCAGCCTTAATAAAACATCCTCACTGAGCGCGTCACGCTGCTGCTGCCAATAATGCTGCAGGTTTGGATCTTTTGAATTCATGGCATGTACTCACTCAATTTCTTGCGCAGAGATTGTAACGCACGAAAGTAATGTGTTTTCACGCTTCCGACGGTACACCCCATTACGCGGGCAGTCTCCGCGACATCTAATCCATCTAATGACCTTAATAGAAACGCTTCACGCTGCCGGTCGGGCAATTGCATAATTGCCTCGTCCATCCGCGCTCGCGCCGCGTCACTATCGATCAGCCGTTCAACATCCGGTTCAGTCGAGACGGCTTCAAACGCCGGCTCGTCCTCGGCGCTCGCCCCAGTAGGCGCCATCCACTGCTTGCGGGTTTGGTTTCGGCGCTGAACGTCAATGATGCGATTTCGCAAAATTCGATAAAACAAGGGAGCCCATTCTGCCGACGGCCGGTTGGCGTACTGTTGGCTGAGTTTCAACATGGCATCTTGTACGGCGTCCAAGGCATCCTCGCTATTTTGCAGCGAGAGCCGAGCCGTCAGGTAGGCATTGCGCTCAACAGACTCTAAAAATGCCGCCAGTGTCATATTTTCATCCATAAACACGACACCAACAACCTTCGTCTGTTTGATCATCACTCATCATCATATGATAAATGAACAACCGCAGCGCAAATTAACATCCACTGACGCGTCATCATGACTAAAATGGCTAACGCATAGACGGTATAACGAGATTTGAGGGCGCGGGTTGACAATCCAGACCGGCAGCTTTAGGAAAATAGTGTTAAATCAAGAACTTAAACCAATCGGTGTGCAAGTGGCGTTGGATGTGCCGCTGCGCACCTTATTTGATTACCGCATTCCCGCAGCGCTATGTGCGCTTGATATCAAACCGGGCATCCGAGTCAAAGTACCCTTTGGGCGTAAAACCGTTATCGGCGTTGTGGTCAGTCTAGAACACCCACACATTGATGAGTCTAAGCTTAAAGACGTCCTTGCACTTGTGGACGACGAACCCCTCTTAGACCCCGAAACTCTCAAACTGTTGCGGTTTGGAGCGGATTACTATCACCATCCAATCGGCGAGGCGGTCATTGCCGCCTTGCCGATTCAATTACGCTCTGAACGAGCAATACAGCCTAAAGTTCGTCGTTTTCGGCTCGGATCAGCCGCGTGGCCAAGCCGCTTAACAAAGGGCCAAGCGCGAATTTTTGAGCGGCTCAGCGCTCAGGAATGGGCGCTGGAGTCCGAACTCAAAGCTCTGGGTAGCACTATAAAAAAACTCATCAACGACGCACTCGACGCGAATCAATTAATCGAAGAATGGGTCATACCCGAGTCAACGCCGCCCGCTGCGGTGGACCCCGTCATTGCTCCGGCGCTCAACGATGATCAGTCGGCTTGCGTCAGCGCCGTGGAGCAATCCTTAGGTCAATTTGAGGGGTTTTTGCTGGAAGGAGTCACGGGCAGTGGCAAAACCGAGGTCTATCTTAAAATCCTAGACCGAGTGCGCGCCCAAAACGGCCAAGCGCTCGTCCTCGTTCCGGAAATTGGACTCACTCCGCAGACCCAACGCCGCTTTGAGGAGCGTTTTCCAAATCAATTGGCAATTTTGCACTCGGGCCTAAGCGACGTCGAACGCTTAAAACAGTGGCGCGCGGCATTTTTGGGACACGCGTCCATTGTGATTGGAACTCGCTCTGCGGTTTTTGCGCCGCTCAAAAACCTAAGCGCCATTATCATCGACGAAGAGCACGACCTGTCCTACAAGCAACAGGATGGATTTCGGTATTCCGCAAAAGATCTGGGGCTGCGTCGGGCCCAGCAACTGCAAATTCCCATTCTCCTGGGTTCGGCCACCCCTTCGCTGGAATCCTTAAAGCTGGCTGCCGATGGCAAACTAACCCACTTGAAACTGTTTAAACGGGCACATGCCAATGCGCGCATGCCGACGATGTCGGTGGTCGATTTGCGCGTCCACCCACAAACGGGAGGATTAGCGCCACCCACGGTAGCCGCCATCGAGCGCCACCTCAATACCGATCGACAGGTATTGATCTATTTAAATCGCCGTGGGTTTGCTCCAACCCTTTATTGTTCACAATGCGCTCACAGCATTCAGTGTGAGCATTGTGACGCCCGGATGACCGTCCACTTAAAAAGCCATAAATTACGCTGTCATCACTGCAATGCAGAGCGCAACATCCCGTTCGCGTGCCCCAACTGTCAAGCGGAATTACACCCGATCGGCACCGGCACGGAGCGACTCGAAGATCATTGCCGAGAATGGTTTCCCCATCACCCCATCGCTCGTTTGGATCGGGATGTCATCACCCATCAAAGTTCCTTGCAAGAAACTATGGAACGGATCCGTTCCAATCAAGCCAGGATACTCGTGGGCACCCAGATGCTGACCAAAGGACACGATTTTCCAAACGTCACGCTGGTCGTGGTCGTTAACGCCGACCAGGGGTTATTTGGTACGGATTTTCGCTCCAGCGAACGCATGGCCCAAACCATCATTCAGGTGGCTGGCCGAGCTGGCCGGGCGGACCACCCGGGTGAGGTGTTGGTGCAAACCAGCTGCCCGGATCACCCCCTCATCCGCTCGTTATTAGCCGATGGCTATTCAAAATTTGCAGAGGAAGCCCTCAAAGAGCGCGCCGCACACCACTGGCCGCCCTACTCCCGACTGGCATTAATTCGTGCGGACGGCCTGAATCGCAGCGAGGTTTTTGAATTTTTAGACTACGCTCGCACACAGCTCAAGCCACACGTCGCCAACCACGTCAAAGTCTTAGGGCCTGCGCCGGCGTTATTGGAACGCCGAGCTGAGCGCTACCGCGCCCAACTCATGCTGGAGAGCTACGATCGGCAAGCGCTTCACAGTGCGTTAAAAGCGGTCTTGCCGAGCCTGCACGCGTGGCCGCGCCTACGTCGCATTCGATTCTCTTTGGACATCGATCCACTCGATTTGTCCTAAATTCCCGACACGTCAACGCGCCTCAAGGGCTTCAGCGCCGCTAAAAAATTTCCTTTGACCACCAATTTGGGCTAAACTTTGCGCCTAATTAATCAAGGTTTTAGCGAATGCAAACGGTAGGCATCAAAGATCGGTTATCACTGCTAATTGAAAAGGCCTGTCAGCCTCATTTGTCTTCCTTGGACAACGTCGATTCGGGCCTTGAGCGCACACGCGACGCGGCGCACGGCGATTTTGCCTGCAACCTCGCCATGCGCCACGCCAAAACATTAAAGATGCCGCCTCGAGCGCTGGCGACCACTCTGCTGGATGCGATCCTCGACTGTGATCGGCAATCCAATGAACCCATTTTAGAATCTGCGGTGATTGCGGGACCCGGATTTATAAATCTCACCCTGAAAAATGCAGTCTACACGCAAGAACTGCACACGATTTTGACGCACCGCGAGCACTACGGTGAACAGAACTTTGGTCAAGGCCAAAAAGTACTGCTGGAATTTGTTTCAGCCAACCCAACCGGCCCCTTGCACGTCGGCCATGGCCGCCACGCCGCGTATGGCGCGGTTCTTTCGAACTTGTTACAAAAAACCGGCCACGACGTCTCACGAGAGTTTTACATCAATGACGCCGGACGACAGGTTGATATTTTAGGCGTCAGCGTCTGGATTCGGTATCTCAATCTGCAAAACGCCGAACTGCCTTTTCCGTCCAACGGCTACAGAGGCGACTATCTTCTCCCAATTGCTCATCACCTCTTGGCGGCTCACGGCAACGCCTTCTGGGCCGATCCCAAAGCGGTTATGGATGGCGTTCCAGCAGACGAACCTCATGGCGGCGACAAAGAACAACACATCGATGCACTGATTGAAAAAGCACAACAGTTGTGCGGCGATGGTTTTAAGAAAATCATCGGTCATGCCCTCGCAGGCATGCAAGCAGACATCAAAGAGGACCTTCAAGCGCTGGGGGTCACGTTCGACACATGGTTTTCAGAGCGATCGCTTTCAGAAACAGGAAAAATTGAACAGGCATTTCAGTTGCTTGAAAAAAACGATCAGACCTATCTGAAAGACGGCGCTTTATGGTTCAAGGCACAAGCGCTGGGCGACGATGAGGATCGGGTTGTACGACGCGACAATGGCCTGACAACTTATTTTGCCTCCGACATTGCGTATCACCTCGACAAACGGTTGCGAGGATTTGATCATCTCATTGATGTTTGGGGCGCCGATCATCATGGCTATATTGCCCGCGTTAAAGCCGGCCTGTCTGCGATGGGTCAGCCGCCGGATTCACTCGAAGTGGTCCTATTGCAATTAGTGAACTTGTACTCGAGCGGGCAAAAATTAGCGATGGGCAAGCGCGAGGGAAATTTTGTGACCTTGCGCCAACTGCGCGAGGAAGTGGGAGCGGACGCGTGCCGCTTTTACTACGTCGCGCGTTCGCACGATCAAACCCTGGATTTCGACTTGGATCTTGCCAAAAAGCGCTCCAATGAAAATCCGGTTTTTTATATTCAATACGCTCACGCGCGCATCGCAAGCTTTGAAAAGCAATTAAACGCGCGCGGGTTGTCCTATGACGCCACGATGGGCCTGAAACACTTGGACGTGCTCAGCTTGTCACACGAAAGACAGCTCATGGCAATACTGAGTCAATTCCCAGAAGCGTTGGCCTTAGCGGCGCGATCACGCGCACCACACACACTCGTACAATATTGTCGTGATTTGGCGCATGAGTTTCACCTCAATTATGCCAAAGGCAATGAAAATCCGGCATTCCGGATGATTGTCGATGACGAGCATTTGCGCAATGCGCGTTTGACCTTAGCCAAAGCCACGCAGCAAGTGCTCAAGAACGCGTTGGACATTTTAGGCGTTTCGGCACCAGAGTCGATGTAACCATGCGCGATTATTCCAAGCCACCTCCGAAAGCACGCGTCAAAAGCCAAAGCAACGGCGGCTTGTGGTTGGGTTTAATTGTTGGCCTGGGTATTGGCGTTGTTGGCTCGGTGGTGTTTTACTGGTTCAAATTACGCCCCGCCCAAGAAGCAAAAGCACCGCCAGCCGCGTCGATACCCCAGTCACAACGCGAAGATTTGCCTGCAAAAGTAGTTCCTCCAGCCAATCCCAACGCCTATACGTTCTACGATCAGCTCAAAAATTTTTCCGTCAAGATTCCGGATAAAGAGTCCGCAGCCGCGCGCGATTTGAAGCCAACCCCACAAACCTTGCCGGGCAGCTATATTATTCAAGCGGGCGCCTTCTCAAACCCCGCGGACGCTGAACGTAAGCGCGCTCAGTTAGCGCTTTTAGGCGTCGAGGCTCGTGTGCAAGCGGTGGATTATGAAAATGAAAAATATTACCGCGTCAAAATTGGGCCAATCCAAAATTTAAACGAACTCAATACAATTAGAGAACGCTTGCTCAAGGCGCATGTCGACACCACCATGTCGCGAGTTTCAGACTAGCGCGCTCACGACAGCGCTTGATTTAATCGTCTGAACCTTGTCGAAAATCAATATTGAGTGAACGCAATTTTCGATATAAGTGGGTTCGTTCCATAGCAACCCTCTTGGCCAACACGCCTACTTTTCCATTGCATAATTGTAATTGCTGCAATAAATAAGCGCGCTCAAAGGCGTCCCGCGCCTCACGCAAAGGCAACGCCAGAAGGTCTTGTTTGACCAACAGCTCATTGGTAACGCTGGGAGGCGCCATAATCGACTCCAATTCCTCCAAGCTTACTTCTGAATAAGAGCCGGTGAGCAACAATCGATGAACCAGTGAAAAAAGCTCTTCCACATTTAAAGGCCATGGATAGTGTCGCAACCGATTTTGGGCTGCAATTGAAAACCGTCGCAACGGCAACTGCTCGCGATCGGCGTAATACTCAACGGCTTGTCGCAATAAATCGGGCACATCCTCCGCTACTTCACGCAAAGGCGGAATTTGCACCGCGGCACCTGACAACCATAACAATAGCTGCGGTTGAATGTGTTGAGTCGACACAGCCGAATCGGCGCCATAAACAGATGTAGCGATCACCCTTACGTCCAGTCGTTGTTTTTGACTCCCCCCAATTCGAAGGTATTCGCCATTTTCAAAGTCCGCCGCCAATATGGCTTGTACGGGCCGAGGAAAATCTTCAATGTCTTTGAGCAATAATGAGCCACCGCGAGCCTCGTCATAAAGACCGGCGATAACCTTACCGTCTTTTTCCTCACCCCGTAAACGCAAGGCCGCTTCTTGAATATCGATTAACCCGGGCGACACGACCACCAATGGGGCCTGGGCGCGCGCGCTTTGACTGTGCAAATATCGGGCATGGGTTTCACGGCCACTTCCAGGCTCGCCCACAATGAGGGTCGCGGCCTCAGTTTTCGCCAACTGCTGAATCGTTTCTCTTACTTTTTGCATTTTGACCGAGCGGCCAACTGGAACAGCGACGCCGCTCAGCTGCCGCCACTGCGGCTTACCTTTTTTGGTCTGGATCAGTGCTTTTTGAACAACTTGTAAAAGTTTCGCTAAAGACAAGGGCTTTTCAAGGTAATCAATCGCCCCTAATCGTGTGGCCTCAATGGCGGTATCGATTGTCCCGTGCCCACTCATAATGATCACCGGGCAATTTAAACTGCCCTGCGCGGACCATTCACGTAATAAGGTAATGCCATCGGTATCCGGCATCCAAATATCTAATAAGGTAACTTCAGGATTCGAATGATTGTAATAAGAACGAGCCTCGGTCGCATTTGAGGCCAGTTGTACATCGTGACCTTCATCCTCTAATACCTCTCGCAAAGTACTTCGGATGTCCGCTTCATCATCAATGATTAAAATTTTTGCCATGCGATCAGCCACCCTGTCCGATTGCCTGAATTTTACTCTCTGGCCAATAAATCACAACCCGAGCCCCGCCCACTTCGCTGTTTTCAGCCAAAACCTTTGCGCCATGCTCGTCAATGATTTTCCGAACAATCGCTAGGCCCAAGCCCGTGCCCTTTTCTTTACTGGTCACGTAGGGGTCAAACACCCGATCGCCAAGGCTTGCGGGAAAGCCTGCCCCATTATCGCTGACCGAGAGGCAAACCATCCGCTCGCCGCCTTCCATCACAACCCCCGTCTCGATTTTCACTCGGGCGTCGCGCACCCCTTCAAGGGCTTCAATGGCGTTGGTTATCAGATTATGCACCACTTGGCGAACTCGGTGGGCATCCGCATAAATCATAGGCAAAGGCTCTAAAAGACTACGCTCAATGCGAATCGGCCCGGACTGCGTGTGGGACGCGAGTGAGTCATATAAGCGGGCCACTTCGCCGACAATGGCATTGAGCGACACCGATGACAAAACCAATGTGGGCGCTCGGGCATACTCCGAAAAGGCGTTGACCATCTGTCGCATGGCCTCAACCTGATGAACAATGGTTTGGGTGCCTTGCTCCAAGATATCTTGCTCTTTTTGTGCCAAATGATCCATCAAGCGCTTACGCAATCGATCGGCGGAAAGTTGAATGGGCGTTAACGGATTTTTAAATTCATGCGCCAACCGCCTTGCGACTTCTCCCCACGCCGCCTCACGCTGCGCGCGGAGCAAATTCGTCAGATCTTCAATGATCCATAGTCGCCCCACTTGCCCTAAGCTGACTGCCGGCAAATCGGTATACACCAAACTCACATCGCGCCGGCCGGTTGGCAAGTCGACGCTTACAGGCTCCATGGTCGTGCGTTGCTCTGTCGGATTTTTAATGAGTTCAAGCAGTGGACCTAATTCCGGCTGAGCATTCGAAATGAATTCTAAATTTTGTCCCCGATACTGCTCTAACGATACCCCTAATATATGCGAAGCGTTTTCATTCACATCCAATAGCACGCCGTTTTCTGACAGCGCCAAAATACCGCTGTTTAATCGGGCCAGAATGATCGCCAACCGCTCCCGCTCGCCATCTATGATCTGACGCCTTAAATCCGCTTCTTGTCGTGCCTGTGCCAGTCGCTCAACCATTCGGTTGAACGATTGAATGAGCTGACCGAGTTCGTCGTCAGAAGGGGTTTGCAGCCGCTGATTGAGTTCACCACGCCCCACGGCGGCGGTCCCCGCCATCAACTCCTCCACCGGCCTCACAAAGCGGGACACCCAAAAAAAGGCGGCGTACACGGCTGCTAACGTCGCCAGCATCAATACCATTGTGAGGGTCAGCGTAAATGACGATTTGAGAATCGGACGGTTAAACACCATGGTGGCGTAATGCTCGTGCGCATACTGAACGCGATTTCCCAATTCAGACAACTGCGCGGTCACGGCATACGTGGCAACCACCACTTGAGATCTGCCCAATAGCCGCGCCGGAACTTCCATAGCCGTGAGCAGCCTATACCCCCGTACACCGTCTGGGTCCAAACTGGTGTACAACTGCCCGCGTTTGGCGCTCATTAAGACTTCCTGCGCCGGCAAATTGGGCAGCGCGTCTTCGGAAAAATCCGAACTCACCGCCAATATTCGGTTGGGCTCACCGATGACCATGATCATCGATGCCCCAGCAAATCGCCGATACCGTTCCAGGTCCTCGTGTGTTAAACCCTGCGGGCTTTCCGCCAACTCCGACGCAATCGTTCGTGTGTGATCTGCCAACTCGCGAGTTCGAAGCGTTAACGCCGTGCGCGATAGCGTTAAAGCGTCCGCCATTCCATTTCCCATGGTGGCATCAAACCAGCTATCAATGCTGCGATTAATGGAAATGATTGAGAATACATAAACTACCGCCAACGGCAGTAAGGTAATCATTGTTACCATGCCGACGGCTCTGGAGCGCATTCGCGAACCCGGAACGGCGTTGCGATAATCTTTACGCAATTGATTGACCTTGCGACCAATCAAGATCGCCAGCAATCCAATGCCTAATAAATTAAAGACCAGGGCCAAAATTTCGATGAAGGTGCCACTGATTTCCCGCTCAGTTGCGGTCGTTAACAGAACTAATGAGCTCGCAACGATAACGATGGCTACTACTGAAACCGCCAGCCACAACCAAGACTTCGAGGCTGACCCGCTGCTGTTGTCCGAACGATCTACAGCTTCACGTGCCATGTATACCAGTCCGTGGATCGTCGCCAATCAATCCAGAACATTAAATACCGCATCACGGTTGAGGATCCAGACTCGACGCTCACGTTCGCTCGGACGGATGCCTCGACATCGTCTTTTGCGGAAAGCGATTCTTTTTCGAGAACTTTAACGCCGTCGACATGCCCCATGACCGCTAAGGCTTCCGACAGCTCTGGGAATGCACCCAAATTTTGACCATCAAATCCAGAAACCATATATCGGTTCGACAACGCATCGTATTTTAAAGTCAAACTGATGCTGCGATCCTCTAATTTTTTATCTATAAAGTAGTGACGCTTACGCATAATTTGAATATCGAGCGTCACCTTAACCGGCACACCATTTCGAACGGCCTCTTCCGCTTGCTGCGAAAGACCAAGGTCTAACGTCGCTTGCAATGCAAAACCATGCTCTAAAGGTTCAATGTAAGCCGAGCGTACATCAAACGGCGCTTCCACATTTTGGGCGTGCACAGCCACCGCCCACATCAGGATCGTCCCGAGGAGCAGTGAGTAGCAAATGCGGCACGCCTTGTTCAAAATTTTTTCTCTCAAAGTGACTTATTTAAAAGCGCGTAATAAAACCCATCGGTTTGGCCAGGACCCGGCAGGATCTGCACCCCGTGAGAATTCCCCAAGCCCCTGCATTGTACGGGAATTAACGCCTCAAGGTTGGCTTGTAAACGCGCGTCAACCTGTCGCTCGATGAAACGTTTAATGGTTTCTTGGTTCTCCTCCTGAAACACTGAACAGGTCACGTACAACAACTGGCCGCCGGGCTTAACGCGTGGCCAAAGCTTGAGCAACATCTGTAATTGTCGCTCGCTGAGTGCGCTTATATCCGACTCGCGTCGCAACCACTTGATATCCGGATGGCGGCGAATAACCCCGCTTCCCGAGCAAGGGGCGTCTAACAATATTCGGTCAAACAGTTCTTCACCGAGCACCGCCGGGTCGGTCACGTCACCAACTTTCAACAAGGCTTTAAGCCCCAAACGCTTTAGATTGCTGTCAACCCGTTCCATGCGCTTGGGATCGCTATCGACCGCCAGGACTTTGGAAAGCGTAGGCATGCGCTCAAGCAGATGACCCGTTTTCCCGCCAGGGGCGGCGCAGGCGTCCAACACGCTCAGTTGAGGGCGCAAATCCAGCAAATCCACCGCCCATTGCGCCGCCAGATCCTGCACACTGCACAATCCGTCCTGAAACACCTTCAGTCCGCGGACGTCGATCGGCCGTTCCAGGCAAATCGCGTCCTGACCGCCAGGCAACCCGCGGGCCGCGTGACCGTCTTTTGCCAGCAGTTCAATCAATTCCGGAACCGTTGTTTTTAAGGTGTTCACACGCAATGTTAACGGTGGATGCTCATTGGCGGCTGCCATCAGCGCCTCCGCTTGATCCGGCCATTGCCGCGTGAATCGCTTCACCATCCAATTGGGGTGAGAAAACCTGCCGCCCAGCGACTCATCCGCAAAACGCGTCATCGCCTGTTGTTCTCGTTGGAACCGCCGTAAGCAGGCGTTAACCATTCCAGCGGCTTTGGTCAGCCCGACGCGTTTCGCGCTCTCCACCGTTGTGTGTATCGCCGCGTGAGCAGGCGCGTGAGCGTACTCCAATTGATATAGCCCCACTAGCAAGCACGCTTTTAATAAGGGCGCCTGCTCTTCCCAGTTGTGCTTAACAAGCGCAGCCGCGACACGCTCTAATCGATGGCCGAAACGCATTGCTCCGAAGCTGAGCGCTCGCACCATCGGGCGTTCCGCGTCACTAACGCTCACCGTGCCGATGGCTTGCTCGAGGCGAATACCCTGTTCCAAGACGGCGGCTATGCATTTAATTGCAGCGGTCCGCGCCGAGACGCCGTCATTTGTAGTTGAGTTCACAATTCCCCCAAGCGTAATCCAATTAAGTTACTTTTCATTCCACGTGCAAACTCCGCAGCGTGAACCACATTACGTCCAGCGCGCTGAACGTGAGTAATCACCAAAACTCCCTTCCCGGTCGTGACGTGTATGCCTGAGGCGTCGACCCCAATCACTCTGCCCGCACTGGCATCGCTTGAGGCCTCACTCACGCGCGCCTCATGCACTTTGACAATCTCATTCTGAAAGTAGGTTTCAGCCACTGGCCACGGTTTTAGGCCGCGAATTTGGCATTCCAGCTTGGCGGCGCAGAGCTGCCAATCCATCAGCGCATCCGCTTTCGTGATTTTAGCGGCGTAACACACCCCGAAATCCGCCTGTGGCGTCGGCGTGGCGCTGAGCACCAATGGCAACGATTCTAACAACGCTTCTGCCCCCAGCTCCGCTAAACGCTCCGTGAGCGTAGACGCGTTATCGGCATCGGTGATTGGACACGTCAATCGATGGAATACCGGTCCGGTGTCCAATCCCTCTTCCATACGCATAATGCACACGCCCGTTTCAGCGTCACCACTCATGATGGCTCGTTGCACGGGCGCGGCACCACGCCACCGTGGCAACAACGACGCGTGGATATTAATAGAGCCGTATTTCGGGGTATCCAGCAGCGCTGGCGGCAAAATCTGCCCAAATGCCGCAACCACCGCCACATCGGCGCCACGCCATTCGCTTTGAACGCTCGCCTCTTTGAGGCTGACTGGCGTCGACACCGGCAATCCCAAATCAAGGGCGGCCACCTTAACGGGCGTCGCTTCCATTCTTTGACCGCGCCCTACTTTTCGATCCGCGCGCGTATACACGCGCATGACGTGATGCCCAGCGCGCACCAAGGCGCGCAGAGGCGGCACCGAAAAGGCCGGTGTGCCAACGTAAATCACCTTAAGAGACAAAATTAACGCACCGCAACCGGTTCTGCGGGTCTGCGCGAACGGTGTTCTTTTTCGAGTTTGCTACGGATGCGATTGCGCTTGAGCTCGGACAAGTAATCTACAAATAACTTGCCACTCAAGTGATCCATTTCATGTTGTATACATACGGCCAATAGATCTCGCGCCTCCAACGTGAAGGCCTTGCCTTTACGATCCTGAGCGTTAACCGTAATAAAATGCGACCGCGCCACATCCTCATAAAATCCGGGCACGGACAGACACCCTTCTTTCATAATGCCGGGTTCGGCACGACTGACAATCTCGGGGTTGACTAACACCAGCGGCGCGTTCTTCTCTTCACTCACATCGATCACGATCAACTGAATGGCTCGATTGACTTGAATCGCAGCCAAGCCGACTCCAGGCGCCGCGTACATGGTTTCGAACATGTCATCAATGAGGGTGGACAGGGAGGCGTCGAAATGCTCAACCCGGGCGCAATCGCGTCTTAATCGGGGGTCTGGGTATTCTAAAATCGGTAATAAGGCCATTGGCAAACCTAAGGAGGTGCTTCTCGTTGGTCCTATTATACGGTCAACGCCCCTCGGGCGCATTGGCAACCCAGTCTGGGGACGATTGCTTGAACTGGCCAGCTGAAAGCGATCACGGGATCAACGGCCTCGAGCCCTCTCCAAATAGCCCGCTTCGGGGACTGGGCAGCTCACGCCCTCCTCAAATCGTATAAAAAATTATAAACTATTGATTTTTATATATTTTATTGCCAATTACCCCCCTCAAACCAAGCTGGGGTATTGGACAAACGCCCTTAAATCGGTTTAGATGCCTGCGCTTTCGGCCATTGTGGGTGACCCGGATTCTCGGGAAAGCGGCACGCCAAGCACCAATCTATACGCCACCAGCGGGACGATGAATGAACGACAACGTGTTCGACATTTTGATCTATTTGTTTGAGCATTTGGACTCAGAAACGATACCGATGACTCCCCACGACGAGTTACATCGAGAATTGAGCCATGCCGGCTTCGAGCACGCCGGGATTGAGCGCGCGCTGTCTTGGCTCGAAGGGCTGAGCCAACTGACCACGGACCGCCCCACCCCCAAAACCGCGTCCTTTCATTTATATACGGACCAGGAACTGGCCGCCCTGTCCACCCCCGTGCGAGGCTACCTCTTGCAATTGGAGCAAATGAACATCCTCTCCGCCGCTCAGCGCGAACTCGTTTTAGAGCGGCTGTTCGCCCTTGGGGTCGAGGATGTCACCGTCGATGAAGTCCAATGGATTGTGCTCATCGTTCTGTCCTGTCAACCTGAGGAAGGTGAAGCGCTGGAACGAATGGAAGCGTTGATGTTTGAAGAGTGGAATGATTCACGTCATTAACTGAAGCCAAATTGTAGATTAGGTCAATATAAAACTATGAGTCAAAATTTAGTTATCGTTGAATCACCCGCCAAGGCGAAAACGATTAAAAAATATTTAGGCAAAGATTTCGAAGTCTTAGCATCCTACGGCCACGTCCGCGATCTGATTCCAAAAGATGGCGCCGTCGACACAGCGCATGATTTTAAGATGCGTTACGCCGTTATCGAGCGTAATGAAAAACACGTTGATGCCATCGAAAAAGCCTTAAAAAAAGCCTCTACTTTGTATCTGGCGACTGACCCGGATCGTGAGGGCGAAGCCATTAGTTGGCACTTATTAGAACTGTTGAAAGAACGCAACGTCGTCAAGGACAAAACCGTCCTACGCGCCAAGTTTTTTGAGATTACCAAAACAGAAGTTCAAAAAGCGATTTCCGAACCAGAATCGGTTTCGGAGTCGCTGGTCAACGCTCAACAAGCACGCCGCGCTTTGGATTATTTAGTCGGCTTTAACTTGTCCCCATTGTTGTGGAAAAAAATAATGCCTGGCTTATCAGCGGGCCGCGTTCAAAGCGTTGCGTTAAGGCTGATCTGCGATCGCGAAGCCGAAATACGCGCCTTTAAGCAATTGGAATATTGGACATTAGAAGTTGATGCCGAAAAAACCAAACACGCGTTTGGCGCCAAAGTGGTTGAAATTGAAGGACAAAAACTCGAAGCGGATGTCCAACGGTCCCGATTTACGTTGACCAATGAACAGGCGGCAACCGCCGCCGCCGATAAAATCCAAACGGCGGCGAAGGGCAAACTGCTGGTCACTGACGTCGAATCAAAACCGCGTTCCCGAAGCCCTCAAGCGCCATTTAGGACCTCGACGCTTCAACAAGCGGCTGCGAACCGTTATGGATTTTCCGCACGAAAAACCATGCAGTTAGCACAAAAATTGTACGAAGGCATTGATTTGGGCGAAGGACCCGTGGGTCTGATTACCTACATGCGTACAGACTCGACGTCACTATCGGTGGATGCGATAAGCGCCATTCGCTCCCTGATTCAAAAACAATTTGGCGCCGACTCTGTCCCAGAGAAGCCCCGCAGTTTTGCCAACAAGCAAAAAAACGCTCAGGAAGCCCACGAAGCCATTCGACCAACCTCGGCCGACGTATTGCCCGAGCACGTCAAAGATCACGTTGATCACGACTTGTACCGCTTGTATGACTTAATTTGGAAGCGCACCGTTGCCTCCCAAATGACCAACGCGGTCTACGAACAAGTTACGGTCCACCTGCAACCTGGGCTCACGAAAACCGCGACGCCCACGGGCCTGATTCGAGCCAGCGGCTCAACGCTCATCAAACCAGGCTTTTTGGCGGCTTACGAGCAAAACGCTCAAGACGATGAAGATCCGGAAGAGGCGTCGTCCCGTCTACCGGCACTGAAAATCGGCGATCAGGTTGATTTAATTGCATTGCGGCCTGAGCAGCATTTTACCGAGCCGCCACCACGCTTCACGGAAGCGTCACTGGTAAAGGCATTGGAAGAGCGCGGCATCGGGCGTCCATCCACGTATGCGGCCATTATTGAGACCCTACGTGCCCGTAAATACGTTGAAGACGAACGTCGCAACTTTATGCCAACCGACACCGGGAAAATTGTTTGCGATTTCTTGGTGAAATTTTTCCCCAATTATGTCGACTACGACTTTACGGCGCGACTGGAAGATGAACTTGACGAAATTTCGCGCGGCGAGCGTGATTGGGTGCCCGTCATGCATGAGTTTTGGAAGCCCTTTAAAGACAGGGTTCAAGACATCGAGAAAAACGTCTCTCGCGAAGAGGTGGCTCAATCGCGCGCGTTGGGTATTGATCCCGTATCCGGCCGCCCAGTCAGCGTTCGCATCGGGCAGTACGGCCCCTTCGTACAGCTGGGAACTAAAGATGATGAGGAAAAGCCCAAATTTGCGGGCTTACGCCCACATCAGAAAATGGATTCGGTGACGCTCGAAGAAGCCATGGTGTTGTTCACATTACCCAAGACCTTGGGCGAGCTCCCCGATGGTGAAAAAGTGTCTGTTGGCATTGGTAGATTTGGCCCATACGTCAAGCATGGTAGCGCATACGTATCGATCAAAACCGACGATCCTTATACGATCGATTTTCCTCGCGCGCTTGAACTCATCGCGGAAAAAAAAGCTGCAGATGCAGCCAAGCTCATTAAAGATTTCGGGGATGGCATCATTATCCAAAATGGTCGCTTTGGCGCTTACCTTACCGATGGCGCGCGCAATGCGCGCATTCCTAAAGATCGCGATCCGGCCTCATTAACGCTGGCAGAATGCCAAGAGTTACTAAAAGACGCTCCCCTGCGCGGCACAAAGCGCTTCGGTCGTAAAGGCACAACCAAAGCGGCCGCCGTCGCAAAGCCAACGGCCAAAAAAGCGGCCGCGAGCGCCCCGAAGGGCAAGACTGCAGCAAAGAAGCCCGCCGTCGCAAAAACAGCGAAGCCTAAGGCCAGCAAAGCCAAAGCTGGCGCCGTTAAGAAAAAAACCGCAACGGCAAAGAAAGTTGTTAAAAAAGCTGTCAAAAAGTAAGGAACATCGATGAGCGCTGCTCCCATCGTCATCGAATACTTAAAAAGTCTACAGGCGTCCATTTGTGACGCCATTGAGATGAGCGATGGCCAACACCGCTTCGTCACGGATCGTTGGGAACGACCGGGCGGCGGTGGCGGAGAGTCCCGGATGTTGCGACATGGCAATTGGCTTGAACAAGGTGGGGTCAATTTTTCTCACGTCACTGGCACCGCGTTACCGCCCTCCGCAACTCAAAATCGGCCTGATTTAGCGGGCGCTTCGTTCGTAGCGACTGGCGTGTCGCTGGTGCTTCACCCTCGTAATCCGTATATTCCAACCACGCATTTAAACGTTCGTTTTTTTAGCGCACAAACCGCTCAAGGTGAAGCGACGTGGTGGTTCGGCGGTGGCTTTGATTTAACTCCGCATTATCCTTTTGACAGTGATATTCGCCATTGGCACGAAACGGCTCAATCGGCGGTAGCGCCGTTTGGCGAAGCGCTTTACACTGAATTTAAAAAATCGTGTGATGACTATTTTTATCTTAAACATCGGCACGAAACGCGCGGGGTGGGCGGATTGTTTTATGACGACTTTAACCGCTTAGGATTCGAGCAATCGTTCGCGCTCACTCGCGCTGTGGGAGACGCTTTTTTGAAAGCGTATCTCCCGATCGTTGAGAGACGTCGAAATATCCCGTACTCCGACCGCGAGCGGGCGTTTCAGTTGTATCGACGCGGCCGTTACGTGGAATTCAACTTGGTATTTGATCGCGGCACGCTCTTTGGACTACAAAGTGGCGGTCGTACGGAGTCGATTCTCATGTCGATGCCACCGGAAGTTCGTTGGGAGTATGGCTATCAGCCCGAACCGGGAACGCCAGAATCACGACTGAGTGACTACTTAACCGCGCGCGACTGGCTAACCGAGTTAAAAACCTTATGAACTATCGCCATGCGTTTCACGCAGGTAATTTCGCGGACGTTCATAAACACGTCGTTTTATTAGCAACACTACGAGCGCTCCTAAAAAAAGACAAACCACTGTTCGCTTTAGACACCCACGCCGGTCGTGGAAGTTACGATTTAGCGTCAGATGATGCCAAAAGAAGCAATGAATTTCGGGCAGGTTTTTTAAAGCTGCTCGGACACCACTGTCCGCCGGTGGTCAATGATTACATCGACTGCGTCAAACAATTTTCTCCTGAGTTAAGCCATTATCCCGGTTCTCCGGCACTGATCTCGCAGACTTTAAGAGCTCAGGACCGCGGCGCGTTTTGCGAACTCAACCCCAGCGAAGCCAGAGCGCTGCACGCTCATTTTCGGCGACAGGCCGCGATGGCGGTGCATGCCCGAGATGGGTACGAAGCCCTGGGCGCCCTACTTCCCCCCAAAGAACGCCGTGGTTTTATTCTCATTGACCCACCCTTCGAGCAACCGGATGAATATGGACGAATTTATGAGTCGTTAGTCGACGCCCATCAGCGCTTCCCCACGGGCACATTTTTGATTTGGATGCCGCTGAAAGCCGACCGCGCAGACGTGGGGTTCCTTCAAAAGCTGGTAAACAGCGGGATCCGACGCGTCTGGTCGTCGCAACTGTGGGTGGAAGCTAAAGATTCACCGGTAGGATTATTGGGTTCGGGACTGGTCATGATTAACCCACCTTACCAACTCGACCAGCTGCTGATTGAACAATTGCCAATATTGGCTAAAATTCTGTCTCGAGGGCAAGATTTTGAATCCGATTGCCGTTGGTTAGTGCCAGAATAGACTCTTGGCCTTGCGCCAAATGAAGCCTTTCGCATCTTGATGGGAATTATCATGACGAATACAGATCGCCGTTTTCCTTTAACTCGCTTACGCCGCTCACGCCGAGACGATTTTTCCAGACGATTGGTGCGTGAAAATAAGTTGAGCGTAGAGGACTTAATCTATCCGATGTTCATCGTTGAGGGAACCAATGTGCGCCAAGCGATCACGTCAATGCCAGGCATTGAGCGCTTGAGCATTGATCCTTTGATTCAGGAAGCGCATGAGTTGGTTGGATTGGGCATTCCGGCAATCGCCTTATTCCCGGTGCCAGACCCATCCACCAAGTCCATTGATGGCAAAGAGTCCTTCAATCCCAATGGGCTCGTACAACGCGCCGTGAAAGCGTTAAAAGCACAGTGCCCAAATCTTGGCGTCATTACCGACGTCGCGCTCGACCCTTACACCACACACGGTCAAGATGGAATCATTGACGATCACGGCTACGTTTTGAATGATCGTACAGTGGAAGTGTTGGTGCAACAGGCGCTGTCTCACGCTGCAGCCGGCGCCGATGTGGTCGCGCCCTCTGACATGATGGACGGTCGAATCGGAAAATTGCGCCAGGCCTTGGAGCAACACGGATTCATCCACACTCGGATATTGGCTTATTCGGCCAAATACGCCTCGGCCTTTTATGGCCCGTTTCGGGAAGCCGTTGGCTCCGCTGGCAATCTGGGCAAAGCCGATAAAAAGAACTACCAAATGGACAGCGCCAATGCGAATGAGGCGTTGCACGAGGTTGCCCTCGACCTGCAAGAAGGTGCGGATTGGGTAATGATTAAGCCTGGGATGCCTTATTTGGATGTTGTGCAACGGGTTAAAGACACCTTCAAAAGCCCTACGATGGTTTATCAAGTCAGTGGGGAATACGCCATGATTAAAGCCGCCAGCATTCAAGGGTGGCTGGACGAGCGTGCGGTGGTCTTCGAGTCATTGCTGGCGTTTAAACGAGCAGGCGCGGATGCCATTCTCACTTACTTTGCTAAATCCGCAGCACAGTGGTTAGCTGAAAAATAGGAATCTGACTTGCAACATTACGCCGTTATTGGTCATCCAATCTCACACAGTCGCTCTCCGTATATTCACGGAGCATTCGCGGCTCAGTTTAACCAGCAGATCGATTATCAGCGCATCGATTGCGAGTCTCAGAACTTTGCAGACACGGTTCGCAGATTTTTCACCGATAATCGGGGTGGCATGAGCGTCACTGTCCCGCACAAGACCGCCGCCTTTGACCTGTGTGAACAACGCTCCCAAGCTGCCCAGGCTGCAGGAGCGGTCAACACCCTGTATTTAGACGAACAGGGACGCCTTTGCGGCGACAACACCGACGGCCGCGGCCTATTAAACGATCTTATGTTTAACCATCATTTGAGTCTAAAAGATCGCAATGTGCTTATCATTGGCGCGGGTGGCGCCACTCGTGGACTAATCGAGCCTTTGATAGACGCTGGCGTCTCAAGCTTGAGCCTTGCCAATCGCACCGTTGAACGCGCGCGCGAGATCGCCGCCAAGTGGGCCCATCGTTACCCCATAGCCACATTGGGGCTGCAGGACCATCTTGCAATTGTGCCGGACGTCGTTGTCCACGCCAGTTCCGGCGGCTTAGTCGGCGAGGCGGTTATGGGGCGAGCCGAGTGGTATCTCAATCGGCCAATTGCGGTGGACATTAGTTACGGTAAATCGCTGACGCCTTTTTTGACAATGGCCCGAACCTTAGGCGCGCGCCAACTCATTGATGGTCTGGGCATGTTAGTCGAACAGGCCGCTTTGGCCTTTCAGATTTGGCGGCAACAGACTCCCGACACACTGCCGGTGATTCAAGCGCTGCGAGCTGAGCTGGATCGTCCCCCAGAGTGAAGCGCCGCTTTCGAACCTCTCGCTTAGCAAAGCCGCTGAGCGAAATGGCCTTAGGTGTTCTAACGGCAGGCACTCTTTTGAAGCGCACTCAGTGTCGTATGAAAATGTTCTTAAAGCTTCTTATCGTCTAAGTATCGATTTTTTATACGCACATAGTGCGCCGCGTTATAACGCAAACCAGCAACGGCATCGGCCGTTAATTCTCGAATCTGCCGGATTGGGTTACCAACCCAGAGCGTTCTCGCCGGAATCACTCTACCCGGCGGCACGACGGCACCCGCACCAATCATGGCTTCGTCTTCTATAACGGCACCATCCAAAATAATCGCGCCCATGCCAATGAGCACCCCATTGCCAATCCGGCAGCCGTGCAACATGGCGCGATGTCCAATGGAGCACTCCTCGCCGATCGACAAGGCAAATCCGCCTGGCGAATAAATTCCATCGTGGGTCACATGCAACACAGCGCCGTCTTGGATATTACTGCGGGAACCGACACTAATGTCGTTCACATCCCCCCGAATAACGCAGAGAGGCCAAATTGAAACATCATCCCCTAAGGCAACTCGACCGATCACCTCCGCCGAATCGTCCACGTAAACCCCTTTGCCTAAATGGGGATGTATGCCTTCTAAACTTCTGATGCTCATCGCATGGTAACCAGTTCTTCAGCAATGGTGGGGTGAATTGCGATTGTATCGTCTAAGTCTCTTTTTCGTGCTCCCATCTTCACCGCAACCGCGAAGCCTTGTAGGATTTCGTCGGAGGAGTGCCCAATCATATGAACTCCGACAACTTTTTCCTCAGCACCAACACACACGAGCTTCATGTGAACCTTAATTTTGCGGTTGGCCAGCGCATAAACCATCGGCACAAATGCCGCTTTATAGACTTTAACGTCGTCGCCAAATCGATCTCTTGCCTCGCGCTCACTCAATCCCACCGTTCCAATGGGTGGGTGTGAAAACACTACCGTCGGAATATTGTCGTAGCTTAAGTGGCGATCGGTTTGGTGATTGAAAAGTCGATCGCTCAAGCGTCTGCCGGCGGCGATCGCCACTGGCGTCAACTGCACACGCCCAGTCACGTCTCCCACCGCGTAAACGCCATTCGCGTCGGTGTTTTGAAATGCATCGGTCTTAATAAACCCATTGGAATCGGCTTGAAGGCCGGCGCTGGCGATGTTTAAGTTGTGGGACAAGCCTTGGCGACCAATTGCCCATATCACCTCATCCAGCCCATCAACGGCAGCGCTATTAGCCGCTACTAATTTTTTATGTCCAGAACCATTTGCACTTAAGTGGTCTGGAACGAATTCTTGATGAATGGTGATTCCAGCGCTTGCCATTTCCACCATGAGCGCCTCGCCCAACAGCGCATCAAATTCTCGTAATACGCTGTTTCGGCGTATGCACAAATGCACTTCGGCGCCGAGCTCTTGCAACACACCGGCGATTTCCACCGCGATATAACCACTGCCAACGACGGCCACTTTTCGAGGGAGTTTGGTGAGCGAAAAAAAGCCATCGGAGGTCATCCCCAAGGAAGCCCCTTTAATCGATGGCCAAATGGGTTGTGACCCCGTAGCGATCAATATGTGATTCGCTCTCAATCGGTTCTCGCCTACGCTGACTTCGGTCGGCGATACGAATTGACCCGTTCCCTCGAAAACCGCGATATTGCGCTTTGCGAGGTTATTCGCATAGATGCCATTCAATCGACGTATATACGCCTCACGGCGCTCTACTAAACCTCCAAAGTCATGTGAAATGTCGCCAATATCAAAACCCATGCCTTCTAAGTCGTGCAGTTGCCCCATTAGCTGAGCAGCACTCCACATAATTTTCTTAGGAACGCAACCGACGTTGACGCACGTTCCGCCCAGCCGTTCGCGTTCAATGAGCGCCACTTTGGCGCCATAGTCCGCCGCACGCTGAGCGCTGGCAAGTCCGCCACTGCCCCCGCCGATCACCACATAATCAAATTGATGTTCTTGCATCGGAATGCCCTTTACCGAGACAACCTTTTGCCATCGGGTGAAAATTGATTTCTATTATAGCGCTCAGGATTATCCCAGCGGTGGCATAATCTTGGTCAGTTCCAGTGGGAGTGTCGCCTGTGCCAAAGCAAAAATCAGTCAAATTAGGTTGTTGGAACGTCAATTCCCTTAAGGTTCGACTCGAACATTTGGCCGAGTTTTTAACCGCTCAGCCCCTAGACATTTTAGCGCTGCAGGAAACCAAAACCCAAGACGAGCAATTTCCCATCGAGGCCATTAGATCAATGGGCTATCAGGTTTTGTTTCATGGCCAAAAGACCTACAACGGGGTTGCGATCCTAAGCAAGCAACCGATGGAAGAGCTGAGCCGAGGACTGGCGGGATTTGACGATCCGCAAGCACGTGTACTGACTGCCAAATGGCAGGACCTGGTTGTGGTCGACGTCTACGTCCCCAATGGGCAAGCGGTTGGTTCCGATAAGTATGTTTATAAACTAAAGTTTTTAGACGCCCTCCGAAATCACCTTCAAGCCCTTGCGGATCGGCATCCCAATGTTGTCGTAATGGGTGATTTCAATATTGCGCCGGAAGATCGCGACGTTCATGATCCCAAAAAATGGGTCGGTGAGGTTTTGGTAAGCGCCGACGAACGGCAGGCCTTAGGTGAAATTATTCAAAGCGGTTTTCGGGATGTGTATCGACAATTTCCGCAAGAGGAACACAGTTTCAGTTGGTGGGATTATCGTAAAGCGTGTTTTGAAAGAAATGCCGGTCTGCGCATCGATCTTATTTTGGCGAGCACACCGCTGGCAGCGCGCTGCGTCAGCAGCATGATCGATCGCTTGCCACGCAGCTGGGAACGACCGAGTGATCATACTCCAGTGATTGCCGAGTTTAGCCTTTAGCGATAATGATCAACCGCGCGTACGAATCGCTCGTAAATGTCTGGCATTTTTTTAACCAACAACCCAGACCACGGTCGATTGAGTTCGGATAGCGCGCGCGTAAGTTGTTGTACCCGTAGTGCTCTCGAACACTCCCGTGCCATGGGATGGTGACTCAGATGCCAGGGTTCTGGCTGCACGCCGCCGCGGTCGAGTTGATAAGGCCGATAAAATCCATAGCGAGGCAAATGCGCCGTCAACCACTCTCCCAGCGCAGCCATAGGACCCCGCGGCCCATACTCCTCTGGCACCAACTGCAGTTGATAGCCCTGACGGAGCGCTGATCGATCGTACACATCCAGATCACTGCCCCAGTGATGCCGGCTCGCGCCCGGCGGCGCTGACCACGCCAAGATTGCTTCCAGACGTCGTGCCGCACTTAACTCTGAGGCGATCAGCTTTTTTCCTCGACGATCAAACAGAGGTCTCTGACCACTCCATTTTTGGTCCCAAATTCTTACTTGAGTTTCAAACGACCGAAAACCAGACGCCGGCCACAGGTCTATTCCGTCCCTTAACGCGGCACGACGCAATTTCATAAAAGCAGAGGCGGTTGCGGGACGTAAGGCCACTGGCAGTCCGTGTACCACCGAAACGTGATCATCCAATTGACCAAGTCGCTGTGCGATTGAGCTCGCCATGCCGTCCACTCTCTGCGTGTCGCTGCCTAAGTATGGGACAAATTTACTCCGAAACCCGTGCCTTTGCAGCGCGTCTCAGTGGATTTGATTGGGCGGCGTTGACGGCGCGCTCATTAGCCCGCAAGTCATTGTTTTTAATAAATTTAATTATTATAGCGGGTGGATTGAAATGGGGTTCGGCGCCGCTTCTTTGACCTCAATTACCCCCCCACGCGACGGTGATTCGGCGTTTGCACCCATCGCGGGTGAGCGGCAATCCATAGAGTGCGTTTGCACGGCGTTTTAATTAAACCGAATTCTAAGTGATGAACCGGCCTCACCCTACACTCGCAGCGATTCCCATCGACTGTTCGTACTTGGCTCGCACGACGTATTTTGCATACGTTGCTCTAATTAAAATACCTAAACCGTGTGCAATTCAATGCCGTGTTTTTCGATATAATTGCGCGTCGATCGGATTCGATACGGCACTGGTGTTGGCTTTACATTTAACTTCTTTGATTATGCTTCAATTTAACCAAATCAGCCTTCGCCGCGGCCCTCGAGTATTGTTCGAGAACTTAACCGGGTCATTGTTTGATAAAGAACGCGTCGCGCTGGTGGGAGCGAACGGCGCCGGCAAGTCGAGCCTATTGGCGCTGATTCGCGGTGAATTACAGGCCGATAGCGGCGAGTTGTCGATTCAAGGCGGAAAGCGATTGGCGTTTGTCAGCCAGGAGATCCCGCCCACGGATCAATCCACGCTGGATTTCGTGCTCGATGGCGATGAGCAATTTCGTCATTGCGAACGAGCGCTCGAGGCTGCCACCGACGCGAATGACATCGACAAGATGGGTCGTTATCAGCTGGAATTTGAAGCGATCCAAGGGTACGGGGCTCGAGCGCGCGCCGCGAAGCTGCTCTCTGGGCTCGGCTTTTCAGCTGAACAAGTCGATTTGCCAATGCGTTCGTTTTCAGGTGGGTGGCAGCGCCGCATGGCGCTGGCGCGAGCGCTAATGGCCCGCTCGGATATTTTGATGCTCGACGAACCCACCAACCATTTGGATTTGGATGCCATTATTTGGCTTGAACAATGGTTGTTGCAGTACACCGGGCTGCTGATTCTGATTGCCCATGATCGGGATTTTTTAGATCGATTGGCAACTCAAGTCCTAGCCATTGAACAGGGTCGTGTGGGCTTTTACAGAGGCGATTACAGCGCCTATGAGGTCAAACGAGCGTCTTTATTGCTTGAGCAAAATGTTCAATATGAACGCGTTAAGGCGCAAGCTGAAAAAATCCAAGCCTTTGTGGAGCGCTTTAAGGCCAAGGCGAGTAAGGCTCGTCAGGCGCAAAGCCGCTTAAAGGCGTTAGCGCGCTTGCCTAACATAGCCCCGGCGCAAGCGGATTCTCCGTTTGAATTTAGTTTCAAAAATCCTCGCAAATTGCCGCAACCGCTTCTGACGCTCAATGACGTCAGCGCCGGTTATGGCGAGCGCGTGATTGTTGAGGGGGTTCGTTTAAGCCTCAACCCAGGCTCTAGGATCGGCTTGTTGGGGCGCAACGGGGCGGGCAAGTCTACCCTCATGCGCGTGATCGCGGGCGTGGCTGAGCCCTTGTGTGGCGAGCGAATAGTGGCCTCTGATTTGGTGCAGGGCTATTTTGAGCAGCATCAGCTCAATACGCTGGTGGATACCGAATCGCCGTTTTGGCATTTAACGTACCGATCGGACTCCCCGGTTGCCAAAGGCAGCGAACTTGAAAGGCGCCAGTTTTTAGCGGGCTTTGGGTTTACAGGCGATCGAGTGTTCGAACCAGTGGGCCCTTTTTCCGGTGGCGAGCGTGCACGCTTGGTGTTGGCGCTTATCGTCGCGGGCGCACCGAATGTGTTGTTGTTGGACGAACCCACCAACCATCTGGATTTACAAATGCGTGAGGCGCTTAATTTTGCGCTGTTGGACTATCCGGGCGCGATTGTTTTGGTCTCGCACGATCGCCATCTCTTGCGGTCAATCTGCGATGAGCTTTGGTGGGTTCATGACCAACGCGTGGAGCCGTTTAACGGCAGTCTGGAAGATTACGCCGACGCGTTGTCCAAAGTCTCGGACAGCGGCAATGCGTCTCAGCGCACCCCATCCTCCGACATCAAAGATCCCAAAGAACGACGACGGCAGGCGGCGTTGGAGCGCGAACAAATGGCGCCGTTAAAGCGCTCGCTGGCGAACTTTGAGAAAAAAATAGCCGTCCTGAGCGCCAAACTTAAAACGGTCACCGACCAACTGGCCGATGAGACACTGTACAACCCGGAACAAAAAGATCGATTGCTGACCCTGATGACGGAACGCACCGACCTCAAAAAATCCCTGGATGATGCGGAATCCAACTGGCTTAAAGCCGCCAATGATCTACAAATCCTTGAAAACAAACAAATAAATTCCTGACAGTTTTTGTTGACCAAAAGGCGTACAATACCTGTACAGTTTGGAGGCCTTATGTATTCGATCAAAGCTGTTTCTCAAGCCACTGGCGTCAGCATCGAGACCCTGCGCGCCTGGGAACGTCGCTACCAAGTGGTTGAGCCTCGCCGCGATCCGAACGGTCGCCGCTCCTACGACCCCGCCGACGTGATCCGCTTACGCAAATTGCACGAAGCCACGGAGCGCGGCCACCCCATCAGCAAACTGGCGCGATTGTCCGACGACGAACTGAGCAAAATCATCGATGCGGAGCGTAAAGCGCGCCCAGAGTCCACGCTGACCTTTAGCCAACAGATGCTCAATGCGGCGCAAGCCTATCAGCCAGACGACTGCGATCAGGTGTTATCAATGGCCATGGCGTTGCTGCCCTTGAAAACGGTCGTGATGGAAGTGTTAGGCCCCACCTTAATTGAGGTGGGCCGTCGATGGCATGAGGGAGAGTTTACGATCGCGCAGGAGCGGATTGTTACGATCACCACGCGCAAACAAGTGTCATCCGTCTTGGATACCTATAACCGCATCGCGACGGGCAGTCCGGTTGTTTTTGCCACGCTCGGCAACGAACGCCACGAATTGGGCATTTTAATGTGTGCGCTCTTAACCGCCGCACGAGGGTTACGGTGCCACTATTTAGGGCCTGAGCTACCGGGCATGGAATTGGCCACCTATGCCAATCGAGTCAACGCTTCCACCGTGGTGATTTCAATGGTGTCCGATGCGCTGATCGCTCAAGCGAGCATTGAATTGGAACAGCTGTTAAAGTACTTACCGAAACACGTCAACGTCTGCATCGGCGGCTCGGCATCGGCAACCTTGACTGCCAACATTAAAGATAGTCGTGTTAGCGTCTGTAAGGACTATCAAGGGTACGAAGAAATCTTAGATGCTCGTTTGGCCAAATTAAACGGCCAACATTAGTCGGTACGCGTTCCCGGGCACGTAAGAAAGCCGCTAAATCGTTAACGACTTTAGCGGCTTTTTTTATCTGTAAATCAAATCACTTGCCCATCAACAGGGTTCGAGGACGTTGTCCCGAGATCACGGCAAGGTGTTGTGGCTACCATCACACAATGGCGATTTTTTAGTGTGCTTACAGGTGCACAAGTAGGCTTTTTTGGTCTCCGTGGGCGTGTGCGCCATGGGGACAAATGAAGTTCCTTGGTGAGAACCATCACAGAATGGTTGTTTTTTTGACAAACCACAGGAACACCAATAGACGGTTTTGCCTGCCTCTAATTCGACTCCAATGGGCGCTTTGCCAGCAATGGTCGGTGAGCTCATCCTTAAACTCCTTATCTAGTGAATAATCGGACCGGATCATCCTATCAGAGCGTTCTGCCGGTTTGGCGCGAATTGGCCGCAAATTGGCCGGCGATTGAGGAACCCCTTCGTTCTTGGCAGGGAAACGCGCTAAAATACGCCCCATCCTCGGAGGCTTTAAAATGAAAAAACCTATTCACGTAGCGATCACTGGCGCAGCCGGACAAATTGGTTATGCTTTAGCGTTTAGAGTTGCGTCTGGCGCGATGTTGGGTCCTGACCAACCCGTGCATTTGCATTTATTGGAAATCACGCCCGCACTCGGAGCATTAAATGGCGTGGTGATGGAATTAAATGACTGCGCGTTCCCGACGCTGCATGCGGTATCCGCCACAGACCAAGCTTCCGATGCGTTTAAAGACTGTGATGTCGCACTGTTGGTCGGAGCCCGTCCGCGTGGCCCTGGCATGGAACGTAAAGACTTGCTCTTGGCCAATGCTCAGATTTTTTCCGCTCAAGGCAAAGCCCTGAATGAGCACGCCAGTCGTGACGTTAAAGTATTAGTGGTTGGAAACCCAGCCAATACAAATGCGTTAATTGCTCAACACAATGCCAAAGATCTGAACCCTCGATGTTTCACCGCGATGACCCGTTTGGATCACAACCGAGCGATGGCGCAGTTGGCGGAAAAGACCCACGCTCATGTCAACGACATTAAGCGTATGACGATTTGGGGCAACCATTCGTCCACTCAATATCCGGATCTGCATCACGCGACCGTCAATGGCAAACCCGCGCTTTCTCTGGTTGACTCGGCTTGGTATGAAAAGACCTTCATCCCAGATGTTCAACAACGTGGCGCCGCCATTATCAAAGCTCGAGGCGCGTCATCGGCCGCATCAGCCGCATCGGCCGCGATTGATCATATACGCACATGGGTAATGGGCACGGGCCCAGGCGATTGGGTCAGCATGGGCATTCCCTCAGATGGCAGCTATGGCATTGAATCCGGCGTGATTTATTCCTACCCAGTAACTTGTCAAGGCGGCCAGTACCAGATCGTGCAAAATTTAGACATCAATGAATTTTCACGGTCCAGAATGCTGGCCACCCATCAAGAGCTGAAGGAAGAGCGGGACGGCGTGAAGGATCTCCTTTGACCACATTTTTGCTGGCGTTTACAGCGTTCATCTCGATTGTTAATCCATTATCGAGTGCGTTTATATTTTTCAGCGCCACAGAAAGCTTTGACTCTCAGCTGAGAAAAAAAGTAGCGCGTTGGGTGGCGATTTACGCGTTCGCAATCGTCACCTTCTCTCTGTATATCGGCGCTTATGTCTTAGAGTTTTTTGGAATCTCAATGCCTGCCTTGCGCGTCGCTGGTGGCATCATCATTGCGACCAGCGGGTGGCACATGCTGCACGAACCGGATGTCACCGAGGAGCGGCGGCAAGAAAGTCCACGCTTTTTGCCCAAAGCCTCACCGAGTCGCATGGCGTTTTACCCATTTACGATGCCGCTGACCACGGGTCCGGGCACAATTTCGGTCGCCATATCGGTGGGCGCCAACCGGCCGAATGGCTATGGGGTGGCGCTTTTAGAATTTATAATTGAGACCCTCAGCGCGGTTGTCATGTTATCGCTGGCAATTTTTGTGGCGTATCGCAACTCGGGCTGGCTCGCGCGATCCATTGGCGCAACGGGAACAACCATCATTGTGCGGCTCTCCGCCTTTTTGCTTTTTTGCATTGGCATTCAGGTGGCCTGGAATGGCGCTTCGGAGCTGTTGCTGTCGCTACCGCTGATGAAACACAATTAGCCTGGCCCCCTTCCTTAAATAGACTGATCAGGTAAGCCTTACGCGCTCCCAAGGCCTCGGGGCATCCCTGCCCTGGCCAAATGAATGTCCATTTGTGGCTCAATATGGCCGCACATTATAAAACGATCGTTCGTTTATATTGTTCCCGTCTTGTTGATTGATATAATGAGCATAGCTAACTATGAGTAAAGACATGGAAATGACCGAACAACGATCACCAACGTTGGGGTATCTGTTATCCGATTCCCTGAGGCTGCTGCGACGCCGCTTCAACAAGCGAAGCAGGGGCAGCGGTTTAACGCCCGCCTTAGCGCGGTTGCTGTATTACATTCACCGCGACCCCGGTTCGCGTCAGATTGACCTGGCGCAACTGCTGGAAGTCACGCCGGTGACCCTCGGCCGAATGCTCGATCGCTTGGCCCGCTTGCAGTACATCACCCGAACGCCCGATCCGGTGGATCGACGCGTCGTGCGCGTGTTTACCACCGAGGCCGCGGCGCCGACCATCGATCAGTTGTCGTCGTTCGTAAACGAAGGCACTCGGGCGGCTTTGGCTGGGATCAGTCAAGAACGCCAACAACAACTGTTCGAATTGCTTGAACAAATCATTCTCAACCTCAATCGGAATACACCCTAATGTCGTCACGGCCAATTGAATTACGAACCCTTCTCTTGTGGGTGGTACCGATATGCGTGAGTGCAATCGCCGTTTATTGGTATGGATCGGGTGGCCGATACGTCGAAACCGATAACGCTTACGTGATACGGGACCACATCGACATCACACCTGAGGTTTCTGGCATCGTCAACCAAGTACTGGTGCGCGAAAACCAAGTCGTTCACAAAGGTGAGTTGTTGGTTGAATTGGATAATCGACTAGAGCAAATTGCATTAGACGCGGAAAAGGCCAAATTAGCCAATATTCGCGCTGAGGCTCAGTCGCTCAAAGCAGCGGTTCTGGAAAAAAATGGTGAAATGATGGTCGCCACACAAGCGGCTGAGTACGCCAATCGTGACTTACATCGCCAAGAGGAACTTTGGAATCGAAAACTCACTGCGCAATCACAAGTTGATTCCGCACGGCGTATGGCCGACATTTCCAACGGCAGCATTGACGTCTTAAAACTTCAACGCAATCAACTATTAGCAAAATTAGGCGTAGACCCAAAAAATTCAATAGAACAGTTTCCGATGGTAAAAGCCGCCCAAGCGGCTGTGGATCACGCTCAATATCAACTCGACCGAACCAAAATCATGGCGCCGGCCGATGGCATCGTGAGTCATTGCCCGAAGGTTGGTGCCAAATTAGAGCTGGGGCGACCAGCCATGGTCATCGTCAGCAACGAACCAGCGGAAATTGAGGCAAACTTTAAAGAAACCGACTTAGAATGGGTCCGAGTGGGCCAAGCGGTCACCATCAGTGTCGACACCTACCCCAGCCACGAATTTAAAGGAACCGTAAAAAGCGTTGCCGCAGCAACCGGCGCGGCGTTTTCGCTCCTGCCTCCTCAAAACGCGTCGGGTAATTGGGTCAAAGTGGTGCAACGAATTCCGGTTCGCCTTCAGATTGAAGGCGACTCGGAAGAGTTTCCGCTGCGTGACGGGATGAGCGCTCAGGTGAGCATAGACACCGGCGCGCACACCCGCTTTGATCGCTGGTTTCACAAGCATTAATTGCCCTATATTGTGAGTGCTGCCCGCTCAAAATGGCTTCTGGGTCTGGCGACAACGCTGGCCACGATGCTCTATTCGATCGATTCGACGATCGTCAACGTCGCTTTGCCTCACATGCAAGGCTCCTTGCAAATTACCCAAGACCAGTCCTCTTGGATTGTGACGTCCTACATTGTTATCAGCGCAATTGCCACGCCGCTCGCGGGCTGGCTCGGCACACGATTCGGACTGCGAAATGTACTGTTGATGTCGATATTTGGATTCACATTCGGATCCATTCTATGCGGGGTGGCTCAAGGACTTTCGGACATCGTTTTATACCGCATTATTCAAGGCGCCTTTGGCGCCGCATTAGTGCCTTTGTCTCAAGTCACGTTGCTTCAAAACTTTGAGCGCTCACAACACGCCAAAGTCATGGCGCTCTGGGGCATGGGCGTCATGGTGGGCCCGGTTATTGGGCCTACGTTGGGAGGTTGGCTCACCGAGACACTCACCTGGCGATGGGCTTTTTACATCAATCTTCCGATTGGCTTAATCGCAGGATTAGGCGTCATGGCGGCGCTGCCTCGCAGCGATGCCCGACAACATCGACCATTCGATTTGATGGGATTTTTGTTTTTGAGTTTTGCAATTGGCCTATTTCAATTGATGATTGACCGCGGACAAAGTCAAGATTGGTTCCAATCTGGAGAAATCGTAGGCTACGCCTTCTTAGCGGCTCTGTTTGCTTATATGTACACCGCTCACTCGATGACCACTGAACACCCCTTCGTGGACATTCAACTCTTCAAAGACGTTAATTTTTCAATTTCCATGCTGATGATGTTTATTATCGGACTCACTCTAATTTCCACAAGTGTTTTATTGCCTGGATTTTTACAACAGCTGCAGGGACTCACGCCGACCCAGGCGGGCGTTCTGATGGCGGCGCGCGGCGTCGCCTCCATTGCCGCAATGATGCTCGGCGCTCGGTTACAAGTCGTCTTAGGTCCACGAATTACCACGCTCATTGGGATCCTGATATCCGCTGGATCACTGGCTTTGATGAGCCAGTTCAGTATCGACACTCCTAAAAGCTTGATCGTGTGGGTGGGATTTGCACAAGGCATTGGCTCGCCCCTGGCTTTCATGCCCTTATCCTTGATTGCCTTTGCAACGCTCTCCGACCGAATGCGCACCGAAGCCGGAGCGTTATTGACATTAATCCGAAATATCGGCGCTTCCGTAGGCGTGTCCGTAACCATCGCCGCATTAACCGTGTCCGCGCAAACCAATCAGAGCTATTTGGTCGAAAAATTCACCCTCTTTTCGCCCATGCGGTGGCTGCAAAGTGGCGTCACCCCAGGCGCCAATCCTTCAACGGCGATGCTCATGGGAGAGATTGGGCGCCAAGCACTCGGTATCGCATACGCCAATGATTTTTTTATCTTAGCGGCTTGCACTCTATTGGCAGCGCCACTGATTCCATGGCTCCATAATGGCAAGAGCATCAAACCGTCCACCACCACTGTCGTGAGCGATCACTAAGCCGTTCAACAAACGTGAAAGCAATGCCTAGAAGGTTGACGCAACCAGACGCGTGTTGCGTGCGGCCAACCCCAACTGAATCCATTTATGAATTTTTCAAAGACCGTGACCAGTACCAATAAAACGGCATGCCCGCCAACATGACGCCAATTCCAGTTAGCGCCAACGATAGGGATGAATAAAAGGTATTGATAATCAAAGCGCTCGTCAGCACTAAAAACACCGCAGGCACCAATGGATAACCAAACGCTCGATAAGGCCGTGGCTGATCTTTCAACGTCATTCTAAACACAAACAAAGAACCGGTGCTTAAACCGTAAAACATCCAACTGGCGAATATCACACTATCCGTCAAATGATCATAAGAGCCACTGAGCGCCAGAACGGTCGCCCAAGCCGCTTGTGCCGTGATTGCTTTGACCGGCACGTGGGTTTTAGGCGACACGTCCGCTAAGGATTTAAAAAACAGCCCCTCTCGCGCCATGGCGTACGGAATGCGCGAATTGGCAAGAACGGAGGCGTGCAATGAGCCTAAGCTTGAAATCATTAAAATTAAAGCCGTCACCGTGGTGGCCGTAGGCCCCATAAAGTGCTGAGCCACTTCCGTCGCAACGCTGGAGGACGCGGGAATATTTGCAATTTCAGTCGGACTTAATACAAAAAAGTAACCGAGGTTTATTGCAATGTACAAAGCCCCCACCACCAAAATCCCCCCAAAAAATGCCCTCGGAAGATTTCGTTCGGGATCCTTAATCTCTCCAGCCAAGGGAGTAACGTTATTCCAGCCATCGTAGGCCCACAGCGCTCCCAACATCGCGGCTCCAAAGCCAGCCAATCCACCCTGCGCTGCCGGATCCACGCCCTCGCAACGTCCCATTGAAGCAGACTGCGACAGGTGACCCCAATGCCCCGTTGCTAAAAATAAGGCACCAAAAGCGATCACCATGAGCATGACCACTTTCATGACCGTCAAGATCACTGCGGTCTGACCCCCAGTTGCCACGGAGCGCATATTAATCAACGCCACCGCCCAAATTGATAGAAGCGCCAACGCAATCAACGCGGTGAAGTGAAAATCGCCGACTACGGTATGAACACTCCATAGATCGGCACTCAACGCGCCCCCAAGCGCCACGTTGAGAAAGATTGCAAAACTGACCGCCAGCGCTGCTTGCGAACCCGCCCGCGCAACGGCAAAGAATGTCCAGCCGTACAAAAAGCCAACCCAACGTCCGTAGGCGCGCCTCAAGTAGACGTAATCGCCACCCGCCTCCGGGATCATCGCGCAGACCTCCGCGTAGGAGACCGTGCCCGCCAAGGCCAGGAGACCGGCTGCGACCCACACCAACAGAACCATGGTGGCGCTGCCCACATTACAGGTCATCACGCGAGTTTTTAGAAAAACCCCCGTGCCGATCATATTGGCAACGTTAATTGAAATCGCGGACCCGAGACCGAGTCCGCGAACGAGTGAGCGTGAACCGCCCTCTGTCACAATACGAGTTGGTTTGTTGTCATCCTAGAATAGTCCAACAACTTTACCGTGCTCGTCAATATCTATTTTTTCAGCCGACGGCACTTTCGGCAAGCCAGGCATTGTCATGATGTCTCCACACACCATCACAACGAACTCCGCGCCAGCCGCTAAGCGAACCTCGCGTACATTCACAACGTGACCACTCGGCGCGCCCCGCGCCGCAGCGTCGGTCGAGAACGAGTACTGCGTTTTGGCGACGCACACCGGATAATGACCGTATCCGCCCTCTTGAAGTGCTTTGATTTGGCCCCGTACTTTGGCATCAGCGCTGATATCGGCTGCGCCATAAATCTTGGTGGCGATGGCCTTCATTTTGTCCCATAACGGCAGCGCCTCATCGTATACAAACGTGTGTTTGCCTGGTGACTTTTCAATCACTTCAACCACAGCTTTGGCCAAATCGGTAGCGCCTGCGCCGCCTTTAGCCCAGTGCTGCGCCAAAATAACGGGCGTGTCGTATTTGGCCATTTGTTTTTTAAGCAAGGCCACTTCGGCATCGGTATCGGTCGTGCGATGATTAATTGCCACCACCGCCGGCAATCCATAATGGTTGCGCACATTGCTGACGTGACGCTCTAAATTAACCATCCCTTTTTCTAGGGCAGCCAGGTTCTCGGTATTGAGTTCCTTAAGATCGCAGCCGCCGTGATACTTCAAAGCGCGAACGGTGGCGACGATGACCACAACTGAGGGGCTTAACCCAGCTTTACGACATTTAATGTCAATAAACTTCTCAGCACCCAAATCCGCTCCGAAGCCCGCTTCGGTGACCACATAGTCAGCCAATTTTAAGGCGGTCTTGGTGGCCAATACCGAATTACATCCGTGCGCAATATTCGCGAAGGGTCCACCGTGAATGAACGCTGGGTTGTTTTCAAGCGTTTGAACCAAGTTTGGCTTTAGCGCATCTTTGAGCAACACGGTCATCGCGCCGTGGGCATTCAAATCTCGCGCCAAGACTGGTTTTTGTTCGCGGGTATAACCAACCACGATATTTCCCAAACGCTCTTTCAAATCGGAGATGCTATTCGCCAAACAGAAAATCGCCATCACTTCCGACGCCACCACAATATCGAAACCGTCTTGGCGCGGGAATCCATTGCCCGGACCGCCCAACGCCGCGGTGATGTCACGCAAGGCGCGATCATTCATGTCGACCACCCGTTTCCAGGCGACCCGACGCACATCGATGCCTAAGGCGTTGCCGTGATGAATATGGTTATCCAACATCGCCGCCAATAAGTTGTTGGCAAGGGCAATGGCGCTAAAGTCGCCGGTGAAGTGCAAGTTGATGTCTTCCATCGGCACCACTTGAGCATAGCCGCCGCCCGCGGCACCGCCTTTCATACCAAACACCGGACCCAATGAGGGTTCGCGCAAACAAATAGCGGTTTTCTTTCCAATCAAATTCAAGGCATCACCCAATCCCACCGTGGTGGTCGTTTTGCCTTCACCAGCGGGCGTTGGACTGATTGCGGTGACGAGAATTAACTTGCCGTCTTTTTTGCTCTTCAGCGAGTCTAAAAATTCAAAACTGATTTTGGCCTTATAGTGGCCGTAGTTTTCAAGATGCGCCTCTGGAATGCCGATGCCTGCCGCGACTTCTTTGATTGGCTTCATGACAGCTTTTTGTGCAATTTCAATATCACTCGGTACAGACATGATTCATCCTTTTGTGCAACTTAAAACTAAAAATGCCGACGCCCCGATTTCTAAGGGATCCGGACACCTTGAAACGATCGCAGAGCTTAAATGGCTTGAAAGCCGCGGTCATGACACAGCGCAACAAGTTCACTTCTGGCTTGCTGAGCGCTGATGCCTTTTAGACCGCTTTCAATCACTCGCTCAATTCCCTTTTCCGTAATCACAAAGTCCATAAGAACGTCGTGCTCTTGTGGATCCGTCGAAGAAACTCTAGAAATTTCAAAGGCTAAGGCCACGCACACGGGTTTTATGGGTAACGCCGCGAGGGTCCGATCGTAAAATCCCCCACCGTAGCCCAACCGATCGCCCTGCCCGCCAATGGCGACAACTGGGATCAGCAAGACTTGCGGAATGACCGCCTGCGAATGCGCCGGTATTGGCAAATCATAAACGCCCGTGGCCATCTCCATATCGGGATGCCAACGATGAAACTCCAACGGGGTGCGCGGCGCAACGACGACCGGCAGACTTAGCGTACTGCCGCGCTCCATGAGTTTTAAGGCAAATGGACGGGCGTCAAACTCCGCCAAATAAGGCCAACACAGCCCCACGGTAAGACCGGCAAGCCCCATGAACCCGCTATCCAAATAGCCCTCGATGGCTTCAGACCAGGCGCGATGGGTATCCGAGGGCACGGCGCAGCGTTCCGCCAACAGACGGTTTCGCAACTCCTTGCGCCATTGAGCCAGTTCTGGGGTGACACTCATAGTTGCATGGTAACGAACCCAACATCCAGTACACTAATCAAATGCGCCCTATGCCTACCATTTTTGTCTCCCACGGAGCGCCGACGTTGGCAATCGAGCCCGGCCAAACCGGCCCGATGCTTCATTCGCTGATGCCCCAAAGCCCCACCCCAAGGGCAATCCTGGTCATCTCCGCGCATTTTGAGAGTCGGGGCGGCCATGTGCTGACCGCACACCCGTCGCCATCCACGATTTATGACTTTGGTGGGTTTGACCCAGCGCTGTATAAAATTCAATACTCGGCCAAAGGCTCTCCCGAGTTGGCACATGACATCAGCGCCCATTTGGCCCACTCGGGCTTTCAAAGCACCATTGATGCCCAACGTGGCTTCGACCATGGCGCTTGGGCCCCCCTAACCTATCTGAGACCCCAAGCAGACATCCCCGTTGTTCAATGCTCATTGAATTCAAACGCCAGCCCAGAAGAGCATTTTCGATTAGGACAAACGCTGCAAACCCTCCGTGACGATGGCGTCTTAATCATCGGTTCGGGTGGACTAACCCACAACTTAGGTCGCGTGTTTGCCCGACACCCCTCAGACGGCGCCGATCCAACCGTTGAAGCGTTTGTCTCTTTTCTCTTCGACGCATTGACACGCCGAGCGTTCACAAGCTTGTTTCAATATCGGCAGCATCCACTCGGCCTTGAACACCATCCCACCGCTGAGCATTTAATGCCCTTATTTGTCGTCGCAGGCGCCAGTCGTGAGTCCGACCAATGGCGCCGTCACTCCGGCGGCGTGACGTACGGCCTACTGTCGATGGACGCCTTAAGCGCGACTTAACCGTCTTGGTATTGCAACAAGGCATCACGCGGGGTTTTGTAAACCACCCAAGCACTTGCCAAAGCGCCTGCTAACGTAATCGCAATCACGGCTGCTAACAAGAACATGCCGTACGCAAGCGGATGAAAATGCCAGCTAAATTCGAACACGCGTTTGGATATCCAAGCAGCCAACACCGCACTGACGACCACGGCGGCGGTCGCCGACGTGAAACCGATGATGGCGAACTCCACCAGGCTAGCTCGCCACAATCGAAGACGAGACACCCCAATCGACCGCAATAATGCCGTTTCATAATGACGCTCATCCAACGTCGTCTGAAACATAGCGAACATAACCAAGATTCCAGCAATCAACGTAAAGCCGAAAGTCCACTGAATCGCCATCGCTGCTCGTTCAACCCATGACCTAATTTGCGCGAGAATTGCGTCAACATCGAATACCGTTACCGTTGGAAACTGACGCAACATCGATTCCAAGTAAGGACGCTTTTGTTCCGGCAGATAAACACTGGTCATATATGACCCCACGCTATCCTCAATGACCCCCGGGGAAAAAAGCAGAAAAAAATTAGGCTTAAATCCATTCCACCGAACCTGGCGGACATTTGACAATGTGGCCTCAACCGACTCACCAGCAATATCAAACAATAAACGATCGCCGATATTAAGCCCTAAAGATTCCTGAAACTCGCTGGCGACCGACACTTGTGGGGTGGATGGAATACCACTCCAAAATTGCCCTGCAATGACGGTATTGTCCAACGGCAGCTCTCTGGCGATCGATATGTTCTGTTCCCGTTGCGCCAAACCTCTTACCCGCCCGGCATGACCATCCTCGGTCGGTGCGTGACCATTGACGCTGATCAGCCTTCCGCGAACCCACGGCATCAGATGAGGCTCTTGCGTGGTTAATGGCTTAATCGCCTCTACAAAGGGATCATGCGCATCCTTGGCTATATTGATCATAAATACGTTTGGTGTTTCTTTTGGCAACGAAACCGCCCATTGCTCCAGAATGTCCTGTCGCGTCAACCCCAAAATCAGTAAACCAGTCAACCCCAAACTTAAGGCCATAATTTCAATGGCAACTTGCGACCGATCGCGGTTGAGACGAACGCTTAACAAGCGGTAAATCGCCTTAAATCGCTTCGTCACAGACCCCAATAGATACAACGAAAAATGCGCAAATCCGAAAAATATTCCAGATGACGCGACAAGGCCAACGACGGCCCAACCAATCAGATAGATATCCTTAAGCAGCAATGCCAAAATCAGCGCTGTGGCCACCAACCCAAAACCAATTACCGCTAAGCGGGATGGCAATGGCAGCAAAGCGTCTCGACGTAAAATGAGAATAATAGGTGCGTCGGCAAGCGTTTTTAAGCTGGGCCAAGAAAAGCCGATCAGCATCAAACCAAGACTCAGAAACGTCACCGCAGCCGGCTGAAAATCGGCCGCCGGCAAACCGATCGAAAAGGTGACCGACAATTCATGTGCCACCAACGAGCTTAATCCAAATCCAATCAAAAGGCCCAGCACGCCAACCGCAATTCCCAAAAACAGCAATTCGAGAATTAAAATTTCAGCAATCGCTCGTCTGTTCATGCCAAGCACTTTCAACAAGGCCACTTGACTCCAATGGCGCTGTATATAACGCTTGGTCGCCAACATCAACCCAACCAAGCATAAACTCAACGTCATGACGGTAGTCAGATTAAAAAAATGACGAGCTCTCGCAATACTTTGACTTAATGTTTGGTTGTTCTGCTCAACATCAACGAGCTTCTCTGACACTGATTTCTTATGTTGTAAGTAGTTTTCAAAATTAGAAATTTGCTCAACACTTCCTTTAAATAAAAAAGCCTGCGTCAACCGTGAACTCGGCGTTAACAACTGCAGAGACGATAAGGTCTCATCGGCTATGAGCGCAGTTGGCGCTAAGTCGCCAAATCCGCCTCCTTGATCTGGCCTGGATGCCAAAACCGCACTTACGCTTAGGTCACGCTCGCCAATTCGCACCACCTCTCCCAAGCGGATTTGCTCCTCGGCCATCAGCTTCGGATCCAACCAAACCTCTCCCTCTTTTGGTAAGCCAGTGCTCGCGTGAGTGGGCCCGTACGCGAAATCACTCAGAAAAATTTGACCTCGCAACGGATAATTTTTTTGTGCGGCCACCAAATTTATTAAATGCACATGACCATGTGTGTGAACAATGCTGTTTAAACTGACTGTTTGTGCAACCTCAAGCCCTCGTTGTTTGGCTTCTTCCACGTATGGGCTGCGTTGCTCAAATCGACCGCTCTCCAGCCGCAAATCAGCCGCCAGAACTTCGTGCGCTTTTTCAAGCATTCCACGTTCTACGCGTTGTGTTAGAAACCCGACACTCGACAGGGTAATCACTGACAATAGCAACACCAACGCCAATAATGTATTTTCAAATGACTTTGTGTCGCGTTTTAAAAAACGCCAAGCCCAAATTACTCTCATGACTGTGCCACTTGCCCATTGGTCATCCACAAGATTCGATCACACCGCGCCGCCAATTTTGGTTCGTGTGTGATGATCACCACCGTGAGATTTTCGCGTCGATTTAAGTCAAATAATTGATCCATAATCAGCTGGCCATTACGCTCATCTAAGTTTCCCGTAGGCTCATCGGCAAATAGCAATTTAGGCTTTCTGACCATCGCTCTGGCGATCGCCACTCGCTGCTGTTCTCCACCCGACAAATGCTTAGGGTAGTGACTCAGACGTTCGGACAGTCCCAAGTCATTTAAGGCCGATCTGGCTTTTTTATCGGCCTCCGGGTCGTGAGCGATTTCCAGGGGCAGGAGCACATTTTCATAGGCCGTGAGCCCAGGGATCAGATGAAAGGATTGAAAGACAAAACCAATCTCCTCCGCTCGCCAACGCGTCCGCTCGTCGTCGGACGCGTCGTGCCACGCTCGACCTGAAATTCGCAGTTCACCCGACGTGGGATCATCCAGCCCGGCCAATAGCGCCAAAAGGGTAGATTTTCCGGCCCCAGATGGTCCGCAAATTGCTACACTTTCACCCGCTTCGATTGTGAAGCTAACTTGATCCACAATGGTAATCTGCCCCGCCGGACTTCTCACTTTTTTGGTCAACTTTATTGCTTCTAATATCGCCATGCGTCAAATACCTTATAAATGGATTTCATTCCTAAGCCTCAGTATCGGCCTATTACTGTCTCCCATTAGCCTTGCTGACACCAACTTAACAGAGCACAGCCGCAGTCAAGTCGATCCTAGTCAAACCATATTGGTAATGGGCGATTCATTAAGCGCAGCCTATGGCATTAATCCAGCGGATGGCTGGGTCAATCGGCTCCGCGAACGGTTAGCACCTGCGCATTATCGCACAGTCAATGCGAGCGTCAGCGGCGAGACCAGCCAAGGAGGTCAACAGCGCCTTGCGGCACTGTTAAAACGCGAAGCCCCTTCTGTAGTCATAATTGAGCTTGGCGCTAACGATGGCTTAAGAGGCCTTGACCCTCAGCAAATCCAGACCAATTTGGCCCAAATGATCTCGATGAGTCTAAACACGAAGGCCCGGGTGCTGTTAATTGGCATCGATCTACCCGCAAATTACGGAGACGAGTATCGGCACTCACTGGCGCGGGTCTATGCAAACCTAAAAGTGCAGTACAAAGTTGCGTTTTTGGATAATTTATTGAAGTCGGTTCCCATTCGAGAGGAAAATTTCCAAGCAGATCACCTGCATCCGGTAGCGGCCGTACAACCAAATATTGAAGAGTCCGTGTACCGCGCATTGAAGCCCTTGCTCACGGCGGGCCGGCCATGAAGGGCAAATTTGAGGCCCTTAATTTACTCGGCACACGGCGATTTGCGGCATTTTTTTGGACCCAAGCGCTCGGGGCGTTTAATGATAATTTGATCAAAAACTTATTAGTGTTGCTGGTTACCTATGACAACGCGCGCTTTGGCAGTCCCAATGCGGGTTCTGTTTCAAGCCTCGCGTCAGCGATTTTTACGTTGCCCTTTATCCTGTTTGCCGGTCTATCGGGCCAGTTGGCAGATCGCTATCCGAAGCGCTCTATATTGCGCGCAGTAAAACTATTTGAAGTATTTATTATGGGAATTGCGATTTTTGGCCTCGTGCAGTCTGATTTAAACTTACTTTTATTGGCCTTATTTTTAATGGGTGTGCACTCAACGTTTTTCTCACCAGCCAAATATGGCGTATTGCCTGAGTTATTATCCATTGATGAACTAGCTATTGGAAATGGATTGCTTGAGGCCGGAACATTTTTAGCAATCTTGTTAGGAACATTAATCGCCATCGCCCTGTACTCGTTGCACAGTACTCTGCTCCTGGGATCGAGCCTACTATGCGTCGCCTTCCTGGGACTATTCTCAAGCGCGTGGATTCCGAAGACCCCGTATCACCAGCCCGAGCTTAAAATTGATTTCAATCCTTGGACCAGCATACGGGACAACTTCTCACTGACGTATAAGCATTCAAGCGTTTGGTGTGGCGCGCTAGGCATTTCCTGGTTTTGGGCCATTGGCATCGTCATCCTGGCACAAATTCCTATTTTTGTTCACGAGGTATTGCGTGCAGACGAAAGCGTTGTGAGTACGTTACTTGGTGGTTTTACGGCGGGGATCGGAATAGGCAGCCTGGTTGGCGCCTTATGGCGATCTGATCGACTAAGCGACCAAGTCAGCCGCATCGGACTGATCGGCTTATCGTTGGGATTAATGAGCTTTGTGTTTTTAAGCTCCATGCGCTCAAGCCTAGAGCACCTCGTGGTGTGGCTTAGCTTTTCGGTAGTCACCATTGGCTTTACAGGCGGGCTATTTGTGGTGCCGCTGTATACCTGTTTAAACACTGAGAGCCCCCCGGAGTACCGATCTCGGATTGTCAGCGCGAATAGCGTGCTCAATTTTCTATTCATGATTGCGGCAAGTTTGGGGACCAGCGCTTTATTGCAACGCGGTATAACGGTCGGGCAATTGTTTATGCTGCTCACAGTGTTTAATATTTGCTTTACGCCATGGTATTTCAAATACCAACGACGCATTTGGAGTGCGCAACGCCTCTCGTTGGGCATAGCGGTTTAAACTATTGCGTTTGAGCGTTTTAGGGATTAGCGTAGAGCCTCAGGGGGACATCAATATGAACAGGTACTGGCTGAAAACGTATCCCAATGGCTTAAATCCCGACATCAATCCCGATCGGTTTTCGTCCGTGGGCGCCATACTGAAGCAAGCCTGCGCTCGATATAAGGATCGCGTTGCTTTTGAAAGCTTTGGCGTCACTCTAAGCTATGCCGAGTGGGATCGCCAAAGCGACCTATTGGCGCGAGTATTGGTGCATCGATTGGGTTTGAAGCCAGGCGATCGGGTCGCACTGATGATGCCCAATATCTTGCAATATCCAATTGCGCTTTTGGCGTTACTGCGCGCCGGATTGACCGTAGTCAACACTAACCCCTTATACACTCCTCGAGAATTGGCGCACCAGCTTCAAGACGCTGGCGTGAGGGTAATCATCGCGTTCGAGAACGCGGCAAACGTGGTTGAGGAAGCTCTAAAAACGGTTCCCGTAGAACAAGTAATTTTGACCAGAGTCGGAGATAAACTCGGATTTTTAAAAGGTCAATTAATTAACTTTGTGCTGAAGGTGATTAAAAAACAAGTTAAGCCGTATCACTTGCCCACCGCGTGGTGGCTCGGTGATTGTGATGGCGCCCACTTGCCGTCGGCGGACATCGAGGTGTCGCCGCATGACATTGCATTTTTGCAATACACCGGAGGCACGACTGGCGTATCAAAAGGTGCCGTATTAACCCACCGAAATATGGTTGCTAACGTACTTCAATGCGAGGCTTGGCTGGATACGTTTGAGCGTAATCGCGAACAAATTCAGGTCATCGCCGCTGCGTTGCCGTTTTACCATATCTTCGCGCTAACCGCGATCGCATTGTTGTGGGCACATAAAGGCGCTCGCACGGTTCTGATCGTCAACCCTCGCGACACGGATGGCTTTATTAAGATTCTGCAAAAAACCCCTTGTACCGTTTATTTTGCAGTAAATACTTTATTTAACTCGTTATTAAATCATCCGAAGTTTTCTACAATTGATTTCAGCAAAGTACATGTAAGCGTTGCAGGCGGAATGGCCTTACAAGGCATTGTGGCCAAACGATGGCAAGCGACGACGGGCTGCGAGCTAACCCAGGGCTGGGGCCTTACCGAAACCTCACCGGTGCTGGCCATCATGCCGCCCAACACAGCGTTTAACAATGCGGTCGGTAAGCCGGTCCCTTCTACCGAAATTGGAATCGTCGATGATAACGGCGAATTTTTGGCTTTGGGTGAAGTCGGCGAAATTGTAGCGCGCGGACCTCAAGTCATGGCTGGTTATTGGCGTCGCGAGGACGAAACCAACAAGGTGTTTCTGGCGGATGGATGGTTTAAAACCGGCGATATCGGACGAATGGACGCCGATGGATTTGTCTATATTGAGGATCGAAAGAAGGACATGATTTTAGTGTCGGGATTTAATGTCTATCCAAATGAGGTAGAAGAAGTGCTCTCGGCTCATCCGCAAATAGTAGAAATTGCTGCGGTTGCAAAGCCCGATGAACGCTCAGGAGAGAGCGTTGCGGTGTTTATTGTTCCTAAAGACCCAACTCTGTCGGCGTCCGATGTTATCGCCTACGCGCGCCAGGGCCTCACGGGATACAAGGTCCCTACGGCGGTCTATTTTAGATCGGAGCTTCCAAAAACTAACGTCGGCAAAATATTACGTCGCGCGCTACGCGACGAATTGAAACAACCCCAGTGAGTGCTTTTAAGTCAAACCGGTGATCCTCTCAGGCGTGCGAATTGACAAATAAGCACTAAAAACTGTTGTTATTTCAATAATATGGCGCTCTGGACGTGTCCATTTTTGACAAATGGAAACAGCGCGGATGTTTTTTTATTTTCACGTAATCGGCTGCGGTTGATGGCATTTATAATAGGGGCACCTTTGGCAATATCAGGCCTTCATGCACAGTTCCGCAACTGGCGAGAATTCATTATCAACACACAATATTGATAATGGAGTCAATGGGCTTCAGGGGCTCATGATTTTAATCGTGGTCGCGGGATCCTTACCCGGACCATGGGCACCAGTTGGAAGCTTTTTCGCGATTGATATTTTGCTCATGTTGATTGGGTTTTCAGCCACTCGCTCTCTGTGGCTCGCGTCAACCGATGGCCACACGGTTCATTTTGGCGCGTTCTACATCGCTTTGATTCGGCGATTGGTCCCCTTAGTGTGGATACTCAGCGCCATGGTCGTGGCGCTCGCCTTCGGCTTTGCCACTGATGGCTGGATGTGGCTGCGCCGTGATTTGCTGTGCAACGTTTTATTCGTCAGCGATTTTACCCAAATCGCCATTAACGAACCATTAACCGAAAACTATCAGCGCGCACCACTTTTATGGCACTTATGGCTGTTTTCCTTAATCGCCCAGCTGGGTTTAATACTGCCCTTTATTGTCAATTTCGCCAAAAAATTTAATTCCCGCTTTATCTTGGTAGCGATTGGCCTCTGCACCGCACTGCTGAGTTTGATTTGGACTAATTATCTGTTGGAGTTGCTTAAAATTCCTGAAAGCACACCGATGACGCGAATCTGGATGGGCCTGGACACTCGATGCTCTGGTTTTTTTGTTGGCATGAGTCTGGCAATTTTGTTTCCTAGAGGCGTTCCTTCCATTCGGTTCAGCTTCTTTCTACAAACGCTGTTTAGCATCATTTTCGGAATTTCGTTTTTCTCAATTTGTATCGTTTTCTGGAACGTAGGCATTGGTGAAAATCACATCCTCGGCCTAGTATGGCCATTCGTCTTGCTCCTCGGTGCGTGCTTGATCACCCTTGGATGTTTAGTCGATGGCTTTCATTCGAAAGCGCTCATGGTGGGCCCGTTACAATGGCTGGGGAATCGATCGCTAGCAATATACGTTTGGTACTGGCCGATTATTGAAATTATACGATTGCCACCCAATTCTACGATCGCGCTTTGGGTGTGGGAATTACTGCAAGCCGCCTGTATTTTAGCAATCGCTGAGTTAACTCACCGATTCATTATCGAACCGCTGTTACAGGGGTTAACCGGATCTCGTCCTTGGTGGCAGTCCCGTCGCATGCTCATCGCGCTCGTGGCGTTTTTGAGCGCGCTCGGCTTATTGTATTTGGTTCCGGTGTCAACGACCGCGCAGCTGCAATCACTCATGGTTAACATCAGCCACTTGCCCATTTCTCGACATCTCAATCCCGAAGATTGGCAAGTTGAAACCAAGCCCATCTCGAATCATCAAGCCATGTTGCGTGACATTGAAAGCGCTCAGCATTTGGCTTTACCAGCCATCGTGGGAGAAACCTCGTGGGTCCTGATCGTTGGAGATGAACTGGTTTTCAATACTCGAGACGCTTTGTCTAGACTTACACCTGATGCGCAAGTCAGTGCTGATTTTAATGTCACTTCCCAAGATTTGATCGTGGAGATTAATTCGCTGCGCGAGCAACATCAGCTTGCACCGCAAATTGTTCTTTTAATTGGCAATACTCATGAAATCGGCTTTCGTGAGCTCGATCAGCTGATGAACTCGCTGGAGGACCGCGAGCGAGTGTTGTTGGTCAACAATTCTGCCTATGGCCGTTACGCTTATCAAAACAACCGTGTATTTGATCAAATTATCCATAAACATCGCCACGTCGTTTTGGTTAATTGGCTGGAGCTTAGCACCACTCATCCCGAATATTTCAGTGAGGATCGTTTACGCTTAACGCCCATTGGACAACAAGAACTGACCGCTCTAATTCGTCACGTCGGCGGGTTCTCAGAGAACGCCAAAATATCGCAAGCGCCTTACACCGAGAGCTTAGCCGTGCTCATTGATAAGCTTCCTTTAGTGGATGCGCAGCACCCAATGCTCGGATTACTGCATCCGATTACAACCCGAGCCAACCTCAAATGGATTGATCAGTTGGGTTGGTACGTTAACGTCAGTGGTACCGCATTAAAGCCCACTCCAGAACTTGTCACCGATGAGGGAAACGTTTGGGCCGCACCGCTCGTTCGCAACCCAAAGCCCATTGCGCCAGACGCCTATTGGGATCGCATTGCTGAGTGCGAAACAGGATCGGACTGGCGCCATGCTGGTCGATTCAGCGGCGGTCTTGGCATTTATGATGGAACCTGGGAAATGTATGGTGGCAAAGAGTTCGCCAGCAAAGCTCAATTGGCTTCCCGTCAACAGCAAATTACTGTTGCAAATCGCATTTCCACGCAAGGCTACTACGCTGCGGATGGACGCTATATAGAGCCGGTCGGCTTCACCGGGTGGGGCTGCGCTAATATGGCGGCAAGGCCAGTGTTGATTGTTCACACCCAAGCCTCAATACTCGCGCAATCGTATCGTTGGCTGCAAAATGGAGCTCTGGTCGAAGAGTTAGAGGCGGTACTGGGCTTACCCATCTCCGGCGTTTATGACTTATCCGTGCATCAGGCGCATTTAAAAGCGCTCGCGGCGCTAAACTTACCTCGCGAGCGCGCACCCAATGCCATTCACACCAATAATGCATCCAAGCTACGCAAACGACGGCCCACGTTGCAATCCAATCCAAACAACGCTAACCCCTCCACACCCTAAGATCAGACCGATCTTTATTTAGAGCTTTTTTCGCATTACGATAAATTCCAAATGCGAGACTTTGGGCAGGCCAAAACGTGGATCACTCATCGGAAAGGGGTTACGCTCGGACGTGTCTTCATAGCCACGACGCTGATACCATGCGATCAATTCATGCCGCACAGAGATTACAGTCATCCGTCCATAAGAGGCGTTAAAGTGACTAGCGGCTACTTGCTCAGCTGCCTCTAAGAGCTGCCGTCCCAATTGTTGTCCTTGTAGATTGGGCCGAACAGTCACCATTCCAATGTACGCATCAGTCGATGAATATTGTGAAATCGCACAACAACCCAACAGCTCACTCGCTTGCCTAAGCGTTAGCAAATATTCGTTGCCGTCGGATATCAATTTTTGAATATCCTCTAATGACGTGCGAACACCGCCCAGTAAATCTGCTTCCGTTGTCCATCCCGCTCGAGACGAATCACCGCGGTAGGCACTATTGACCAATTGCGCTATTTCCGCGGCATCGGCGTATTGCGCGCGGGCAAAATTTAGTTTAGCAAGCTGATTTGCACTCAAGGCATTCCCCGTGGTTCTCGTAGGCTTTGCTACAGGTCAACTATACGCGCGACGTGCCACTCAACCAAAAGCCAATAGCTGTCGCTGCTAAGCAGAGCAGTACACTCAAAAACACATTTAGTGCAGCTTTAATCCATTCACCGGACTGAATGAGCTGCCATGTTTGCAACGAAAACGAACTAAATGTAGTAAAACCGCCACAAACTCCAATCATCACTAATGGAACAAACCATTGGGCGACGGCTAAATTTTTAGCATCACTCAAATAACCAGCGCTGAATCCGATAACAAGGCTACCAATAATATTAATTAACAGTATGCCGAAAGGAAAAAAATTGCCGACGCTATCGGTAATTAATTTATTTAACGCATAACGCAATATTGATCCCAGAGCGCCGCCGATGGCCACCCACAACATTTCCATTAGGATCGATTCCGATGATATTGAGGCGACAACTCATGTACCGCTTCTATCATTGCTTGCGCGTGCTCTGGGTCGACATCTGGGTGTATTCCATGTCCCAGATTAAACACGTGGCCTTCGCCTTCGCCAAAGCTTGCCAACACACGTGCCACTTCGGACTTGATGACGGCGGGCGGCGCATACAATACCGTTGGATCCAAATTTCCCTGCAAGGCCACTCGGTCACCCACTTGAGCGCGCGCAACTTGAAGATCAGTCGTCCAGTCAACGCCCAACGCATCTGGACCAGCATCTGCTTGCTCAGACAAGCTGGCGCCACCGCCTTTTGTAAATAAAATCACCGGGACGGCCTGGCCGTCAACCACACGATTAAGGTTCTGAACAATCGCTCGCATGTACGCCAAGCTGAAGTCTCGATAATTCTGTGGAGACAACACTCCGCCCCAGGTATCAAAAATCATGATTGCCTGAGCCCCTGCCGCTATTTGTGCGTTCAGATAGTCGGTTGTGGTTTGCGTCAAGTGCGCTAACAAACGATGCAAAAGCGTGGGATTGCCATACATCATGCCTTTAATAACATCAAAGGTCTTACTGCCCTTGCCTTCGACCGCATACGTCGCCACGGTCCATGGACTACCGGCGAAGCCAATTAGCGGAACCGATCCGTTCAATTCGCGCCGAATCAATCGCACGGCGTCCATGACATACCGCAGCTCACGCTCTGGATCAATCGTAGGCAACTGATCGACATCACGCTCACACCGCACCGGCCGATCAATTTTGGGGCCCTCACCCGCTTCAAACTCCAGACCTAAATTGAGGGCTGCGGGTATCGTCAAAATATCTGAAAATAATATGGCCGCATCTAAACGATATCGTCGTAACGGCTGCAAAGTCACTTCGCAAGCCAATTCAGGCGTCTGACACAACCTTAAAAAACTTCCGGCTTGCTGCCGAGTTTGCCGGTACTCAGGCAAATAGCGACCGGCTTGTCGCATCATCCATAAAGGCGTTCTCGGCACCGGCTGGCGCATCAACGCTTTTAAAAACAAATCGTTACGCATCTCTGCGCGTGAGGTCATGTCGACTGCACCACGGACTCAATAGACTGTCGAATGCTCAGGGCCGCAGCGACTCGATCTTTGGCATCACGAATGGGTCGACCAACCACGATGTAATCCGCACCCGCCTCAAACGCTCTCTCAACCGTCAATACTCTCTTTTGATCGTCGCTGGGTCGATTTTCAACTGGTCGGATGCCAGGGGTTACCACCATCAGCTTGGGTCCAAGCTGCTGACGAATTGCCGCCGCCTCCATTCCTGAGGACACAACCCCAGCACAGCCCGCTTCCAGCGCGCGCTTCGCACGCGACAAAACAAGCGACTCCACCGGGCAAGCAAAGCCCAAGTCGTCTAAATCCCCACGATCAAGACTGGTTAACACGGTAACCGCCAAAATTCCGACGTCTTTAGCCGCATCAACCGCGGCCTCCATAATTCCCTGATTGCCATGAACCGTCGTAAACGTCACGCCTCGGTTATTAAGATTAGCAACCGCATTAGCAACGGTTTGGGGAATGTCAAAAAATTTAAGATCGGCAAAGATTTTCTTGCCCTGGGCCGCCATATCATCGAGCAGCTCGAAATAGCCACCCGTCATCATTAATTCCAAACCCAACTTGTAAAACACCACAGAATCGCCAAGCTCGGCGACCATGTTACGAGCATCCTTGATGGTTGGGACATCTAAGGCAAATATCAATCGTTCAGCTGGAGGTATGTTTTTCATAGCGCTATTATGCCTAAAAACTGTCTGCTCGCCCACCCTCGAAAAGGCCTTAGGCTTAAAAACTGGTCAGATTTGGATCAAATAGGCGATTATGTTCTTTCAGCGCAAAACGGTCGGTCATCCCCGCAATGTAATCGGCCACCGCCCGCGCCTGGCGTTGACTGGCATCCAAATGCTCTTCCCCAGATCGAAATGCATCCGCTGGCAACAGTCCCGGTGTCTTGAGAAAGGTGTCAAACAGCTGTGTCACCACTCGCTGAGCTTTCGCCGTCATCGCCAGAACTCGAGAATGATGATAGACCTGCTGCCGCAAAAACTGCTTTAACTGTTGATGCTCCTCCGCCACGCGCTGTGAAAAGCCGATAATCACCTGCTCTGCTTGCCGAACATCCTCTACGGAGCGCAGATTCATTTTTTCAAGTCGTTGACTAGATTCCTGAATTAAGTCGGTAACCAACTCATTGATCATCCGCCGAACAATTTCATGAATGGCGCGACGTTCGGCGAGGTCTGGATAAGCACTTCTCACCACCGCTTCGTGACGGGCAAATAATGCACAGGCTCTCAAATCCGCAATCGTTACCAGGCCCGCACGCAAACCATCATCAACATCATGATTGTTATAAGCGATTGCATCCGCCAAGTTCGCGATTTGCGCTTCCAATGATGGCTGAGTGCGTTTTATAAAGCGTTCGCCAACATCTCCTAATTGTTCCGCGTTTGCTTTGGAGCAATGCTTCAATATTCCCTCACGAGTTTCGAAAGTGAGGTTTAATCCAGGAAAGTCTGCATAACACTCTTCAATTTGATCCACTAAGCGCAAGGATTGATAGTTGTGTTCAAAACCACCATACGGCTTCATACAGGTGTTAAGCGCATCCTGCCCAGCGTGCCCAAATGGCGTGTGCCCCAGATCGTGAGCCAAACAAATAGCCTCGCACAATACTTCATTTAAATTCAGAGCCTTTGCGATCGAACGGCCAATTTGCGCCACTTCAATAGAGTGAGTCAATCGAGTTCGATATAAATCACCCTCATGATTAACAAATACTTGGGTTTTATAGACTAATCGACGAAACGCCGTCGAGTGCACAATTCGATCCCGATCTCTTTGGTACTCACCTCGATACGCCGGCGGAGAAGGCTCTTGGTAACGCCGACCTCGAGACTGGGCTTCATGACTGGCATACGGTGCTAAGTTAACCATAATCTCTACTGAACCTCACACTGCTCATGTAAAAACTGCTGAAGTCTCTCATCTGAAAATTCGGACGTGACATAAGCACGCCCTCGTTCTTTAAGTAATACCAATCGAATTTTTGACGACATTACTTTTTTATCCAGCCCCATCCATGACAACATCGCTTGCGCGCCAAGACGTGGAACCTCGGTTGGAAGCTTTGCGCGTCCACATAAATGCACCAACTGATCAGACAAGCCTGGCTTTAATAAACCCATCTGTTCACTGAATTTCGTTGCCAAAATCATTCCCAATGCGACTGCTTCGCCGTGCAGCCACTTTTTATAGTGAGTGCCCGTCTCAATGGCATGACCGAACGTGTGCCCAAAATTTAAGGTCGCACGCACACCCTGTTCGCGCTCATCCATGCTGACAATTCTTGCCTTGATCGCGCACGAACGCTCAACCGCCTCAATTAATGCACCCTCATCTTGCGCCATTAGCCGCTCAATATTTTCATTTAACCAATGCCAAAAATCATCGGGTTCAATCAGGCCATATTTAATAATTTCAGCCAAGCCAGCGCTGAATTCACGAGAAGGCAATGTCTTCAAAATTGTAACGTCCGCAATCACCCCAACGGGCTGATGAAATGCCCCAATTAAGTTTTTGCCAGCGGAGTGATTAACAGCGGTTTTGCCTCCCACCGACGAGTCCACTTGAGACAACAACGTTGTTGGAATTTGCAGAACATCGATGCCACGCTGCCAAGTAGCCGCGGCAAAACCAGCCAGATCCCCGATTACTCCACCACCTAACGCGATAATCAAACCATCTCGCGCGATTCGTTGCGCCGCCAAATGATCGTAGACCATTGATAACGTCGCGGCATTCTTGGTGGCCTCACCGTCATCAAGTATTAAGCAATCCGGCAGCCTCGACCCGAGTGTTTGTTTAAGAATCGGCAGCACCAGCGGCGCCACAACCCGATTGCTGATTAACGCAACGGGCCTACCAGTAAGCCAGGCATCAAATGTCGATGATTGGCTGAGTAAGCCCGCACCGATCGTAATTGGATACGAATGGTGATTGAGGTTTATTGATAATTGACGCTTTAAGTTACTCATAGGGTTACGATACCGCAATTTCGGCCTGTCCGCATTTGGATTGAGCTTCAACAAACGCCTTTTGGATCAGAATCGCCACGGACTTCACCCGAGAATAATCTGTATCGACAATAAAGTCCGCGAGTTCCTCGTAAAGCGGGGCGCGCACCGTCATAAGCGAACTGAGTTTTTGATGAGGGTCCACATCCTTGAGAAGCGGTCTGTTTTGATTGGTCGATGTTCGTTTAACCTGCTCGTCGACCGATGTTCGCAAGTACACCACAAATCCCAATTGCCGGATATGGCGCCGGTTCTCTTCCCGCAGAACAACGCCGCCCCCGGTCGCGATGACCTTCTTACGCTCGGACAACAAATCACGGATGACTTCGGCCTCTCGGTCCCTGAATTTGACCTCACCTTCTTTTTCAAAAATATAGGCGATATCAACGCCCGTTTTTTTAATAATGAGATCGTCACTGTCGAGCGATTTAAACCCCAAAAGCGCAGCCAAGGCCTTCGCAACGGCGCTTTTGCCAGACCCCATGGGCCCGATCAGCACCAAGTTGTCGAGCGAACTGGGTTTTCGATTCGGTTTCATAAGCCCATAGTGTACTAAACCACGGCATAATAGGCCCATTGTGCCAACCCGGAAAGTGAATTGAAATCTTGGATTAAATGGTGTGCGATTGCCGCCGTGGGCGCCCTCGCGGCGGGTGCCGCTGCATTGCTGGCGGCCTACGTCGTTTTAGCCCCAGGGCTGCCAGGCGTCTCTGGGCTCAAAGACATTCATTTACAGGTGCCTTTACGCATTTTTACCCGCGATGGCCGCCTGATCGCTCAGATTGGCGAGCAGCGGCGCATCCCCGTGGAATACGACGAAATCCCCGATCGGGTCATCAACGCCTTTTTGGCGGCCGAGGACGAGCATTTCTTTTCCCACGGGGGCATCGATACCAGCGGCTTACTGCGGGCGCTGATGGTCACGGCAATGACCGGTGAAGCGCGCCAGGGCGGCAGCACCATCACGATGCAACTGGCTCGTAATATGTTTTTATCACCCGAAAAGCATTTGCAACGCAAGCTGCGCGAGATTCTGCTGGCTTTTCGGATTGAGCATGAATTTTCAAAGCGCGAAATCCTGACGCTGTATTTGAATAAAATATTTCTCGGTCAACGCGCATACGGCGTAGCTGCTGCGGCGGACGTGTACTATGGAAAAAATTTGAGCGAATTAACCCTAGCGGAAGCTGCGGCCATAGCCAGCCTTCCCAAAGCTCCTTCAACCATTAATCCCATTGTCAATCCCGACCGTACTCGACAACGGCGCAATTACGTATTACGTCGTATGCTTGAACTGGGGTTTATCAATGACGCAGAGTTTGATGCCGCAAATGCCACGCCCATCGAAACCTTTGAACACGGTCCGCGAATTGAAGTGGAAGCCCCGTACGTTGCGGAAATGGTGCGCTCGGAACTTGCGGGCAAATACGGTGATGGATTGTATTCGGAAGGCTTTGAGGTTGTCACAACGATTGACAGTCATTTGCAGTACACCGCCAACTGGGCGTTGCGAGCCGGACTATTGGAATACGATCGGCGCCACGGTTATCGAGGTGCAATCGGCCACACTGCTCATTTGCCGCAGCGTGCCCGTGAACTCACCAAGCTTTTAGAACGCTTCAGTCCGACTGGAGGGCTGGAACCCGCTCTGGTGATGAGCGTTGCCGCGCACAGCGCGGATGTTTGGCTTAAAAACGGCCGCCGACTGACGCTCCCGTGGGACACTGGCTTATCCTGGGCGGCAAAAGGGAAAAATACCAGCGCCACGGACGTAGTTTCCCAAGGCGATGTCGTGTACGTACTCCCCACCGTTGCCGATAAAGCGATGTTGGCTCAAGTGCCACAAGTTCAGGGCAGTTTGGTTGCTTTAGACCCGCGTGATGGCGCGATTGTCTCGTTGGTCGGCGGGTTTGATTACTACACCAGTAAGTTTAATCGCGTTACACAAGCCAAACGTCAGCCCGGTTCAGGGTTTAAGCCATTTATCTATTCGGCGGCTCTGGAATATGGATTTACGCCCGCGACCTTTGTATTGGATGCGCCCATCGTTATTCGGACCGCTAACAATGAGTTATGGCGCCCCGAAAACGACGCGCACGATTTTATGGGGCCCATTGCAATGCGTTCGGCGCTAGCGCAATCGCGAAATTTAGTATCCATTCGTATATTGCGAGCGGTGGGCATTGATAACGCTATTGATTATGCCTCCCGCTTTGGATTTTCATCAGAGCAATTGCCCAACAACCTCACCATGGCTCTGGGGACCGCTCAGCTGTCGCCACTCGAGGTGACTCGTGGCTATGCCACATTTGCCAATGGCGGCTTTCGAGTCACCCCATACTTTATTGATCGAATTGTCGACCCCAAAGGTCAAATCCAAAACGAAGCCAACCCAGCCCTCGCCTGCTACGACTGCGCCACTGAGGTCACCCCACCTCTACCAATCAATCCCAATTTGGCAGCAGCGCCAACCCCCTCCGGCGACAGCACCGCCAGCGACGCCACCTCTGCGGCGCCCCAAACGTTCACGGCTTATTTAGCAGCGAACAAATCGCCACTAACCCAAATGAGCGACGTTGCGGGGTCGTTGCCCACCCCCGCCAATTTAGCGCCTAGAGTCATTTCAGCCGCCAACGCCTTTATCATGACCGATATGATGCGCGACGTCATTCGTAAGGGAACCGCACGACGCGCCTTAGTGCTCAAGCGTGATGACTTAGCAGGCAAAACCGGAACAACCAACCAATTACGTGACACTTGGTTCACTGGTTTCAACTCGGATTTGGTTGCTGATGTTTGGGTTGGATTTGATCAGGAACGTAGTCTTGGCGCGGGCGAGGAAGGTGGCCACACAGCGCTGCCGGTTTGGATTTACTTTATGCAGGAAGCCTTGAAGAACCGCCCACTGCACAGCTGGCCACAACCCGCTGAAGTGGAAACGGACTTGATTGACCCCAATAACGGTGAGCTTGCGTCCAACCACCGCTCAAACGCTGTGAACGAGTACTTCTTCAAAGGCCGTCTGCCTGGGGCAGGAGCGATCAATGGAATCGTCACGGATCCGGCGAACGATGCCAAGGGCAGTGAGCACCTATTTTAATGGCGCCACGTTGACGGCGGCGCAAGTCGTTCACCCTAAGCAATTTCTCTTAAGCTCAGGTATATTTTGTAACGAAGTCGACTGAGGATGATGTATGGCTAGGCCTCGTGCAATTCGTGGGGATCATTTAAGAACGGCGCTCGCTCAGGAGGCCGCACGAATCATGGCGGAACAAGGCATCTCCGATTACGGCTTTGCCAAGCGCAAAGCGGCTGAGCGTTTGGGCGCAGGCGAGTTTGCGGTGTTGCCTAAAAACACTGAAATCGACCTGGCGCTGGCGGAATATCAACGCTTATTCGAGCGCGACTCGCATGGCCAGACGCTTCACGAGCAGCGTGAAGTAGCGCTTAACGTAATGGCCTTATTTGCTAAATTTGACCCCCGTTTAACAGGGCCCGTTTTAGCCGGGTCGGCAACGGCTTATCAAGATATTGATTTGCACGTCTTTAGTGATTCGGTTGAAGACTTAAGCATTGAGTTATTGGATCGAAAAATTCCATTTAAGCTTCAGGAACATCGGGTTCGTTTCAACGCCGAGCGCAGCGAACAGGTGCCGGCATTGCATTTTGAATGGCAAGGCCTGGGCGTTATGGTTAGGATATTCCCGAAAGACGGCATTCGTCAGGCACCACTTTCAGCACTGGATGGCAAACCCGAGCGTCGCGCGACTCGCGCAGAGGTCGTCGCGCTTATGGAAGAGGCTGAGAAGCCTCCGACTCTTCTGGACGCGCCGTGGGCAAACTCGGATTTTCGGTCATAACGCCAAGTCCTGCGGCCGTCACCACAACCGCTCCAATCAGAACTTGCAACGATGGCGACTGTTTAAAGATCGTCAAATCAATCAGTGCGCCCCACAGCAGCGCGGTGTATTCAAACGGAGCGATCACGGAAGCGGGAGCCATTCGAAAGGCCAGGGTTAAAAAGTGTTGCGCAACGGCTCCCGTCGTGCCGACCAACGCGATCAACAACGCATCGTCGAGTCGCACGGGGACCCAGTGAGGCCCAGCGATGATCGTCGCCATCACCGCCATGCCCATAATATTCCAGAAGACAACCGCTTCTGCGGGATCATCGGGGTGCAAAGCGCGAATCGAGAGCACATTGACGGAGTAAAAAATGGCGGTCGCTAACGCGGCCAATCCCGCGATCGAAATCAGCTGCTCGCCACCCGGCTTTAATGCCAACAAAACGCCTATGAGCCCGACCAGAATACTGATCCAGCGCCGAACAGAAATGTTTTCTTTCAGGACAACGATCGATAAGGCGGCTACTAATAGCGGCGCGCTCATAAAAACGGCGTACGCATCTGTTAAGCCTTGGCGCCCAACGGAATAGATAAAGGTCGCCACCATCAACAAACTCATCAAGGAACGAAAGGCATACACCCAGCGGCCTTTCACCACAAATATATTGACCTTGGAAAACAACAGCAACGCCGTTAAAAAAGGCAACGATGCCCACGAACGAAGCGCAACAATTTCAAAGGGCGGATAGTGTGGCGCTAAGCCTTTTAGTCCGGCGTCCATGCACGCAAAGACCGCCACTGCCAGCACCATACGCAGGATGGCGCCACTGTGACGGCCGGCTGTGAACATGGGCGGGTGCAAGCCAAGCCCACGCGCGTTTAACGCGCGTTAAGCTCGACGTAATCGCGGGAAGGAGCGCCATCGTACATTTGACGGGGACGGCCAATCTTCATCGCTGGATCCGAAATCATCTCAGTCCAGTGCGCAACCCAACCGGCAGTACGAGCGATGGCGAACATAACCGTGAACATCGAGCGCGGAATGCCCAGCGCACTGTAGATAATGCCCGAATAAAAATCGACGTTTGGATACAGTTTTCGTGAGACAAAGAATTCATCGTGAAGAGCGATTTCTTCCAATTTCAACGCCAACTCAAACAAAGGATTGTCCGCTCGTCCCAATTTGTTGAGGACCGCATGACAAGCCTCTCGAATGATTTTGGCTCGTGGATCAAAGTTTTTATAAACCCGATGCCCAAATCCCATTAGCTTGGTGTGATCTTGGCGATCTTTGACTTTTGCTAAAAACTTTGGAATCGCATCGGCCGTTCCAATTTCTTCAAGCATCTGCAATACCGCTTCGTTCGCCCCACCATGGGAGGGGCCCCACAACGCTGCAATTCCTGAGGAGATTGCTGCGTACGGATTCGTGCCGGTGCTGCCCGCCAAACGCACCGTCGAGGTGCTGGCGTTTTGTTCATGGTCGGCATGAAGAATTAACAACAAATCCAACGCTTTCGCGGCAACGGGCTCGATCTCATACTGTTCACACGGGACTGAGAAGAACATGTTCAGCAAATTCGAGCTGTAATCCAAATTATTTTGCGGGTAAATAAATGGCTGCCCCAACATATGCTTGTAAGCGGCCGCGGATATGGTCGGCAGCTTGGCGATAATTCGATGCGCAAAAATTTCCCGATGTCGCGGATTATAAATATCTAACGAGTCGTGATAAAAACCCGCCATGGACGCGACCACCGCAGAGACTTGCGCCATCGGATGGGCATCGTAATGAAAACCATTAAAGAATCGCAACAAGGATTCATTAATCATGGAATGCACCGTGATGTTGCGACTCCATTCCTCCAGTTGCGCCGGAGTGGGCAACTCGCCCCACAACAGCAGATACGCTACTTCAATAAATGAACTTTTTGCAGCCAATTGTTCAACCGGATACCCCCGGTACAACAACACGCCTTTATCACCATCAATGTAGGTGATTTTTGACGAACAACTGGCCGTTGACATGAACCCCGGATCGTACGTAAAGACACCCAAATCTTTGGCAAGTGGTGCAATGTTGATCACATCTGGCCCTATGGTAGGACTCATCGCCTCCATCGTCGAAGTCTTGCCAGTCGCTGAATCCGTTAGCGTGAATTGTCGTTTGGTCATAACTAGTTCCCTTGGATACCGTAAGCGTGTCACGCTGCAGCGCAAGAATCAAGATATAGTTATGAAATTATATAAAATTCAGATGGTTATGGGGTTTGCGGTTTACGGCGTTTTGAGATTGAACGCACATTTGACCGACCCAAAGACGCCCGTCGCGACGGCTACCGTCGCGCGCTATTGGCAGGATTTGACCGAAATTAGGCCGTTTTCTTAGCAGCGTATTTCTTACGGAAACGATCCACGCGACCGCCGGCGTCAACGATTTTTTGCTTGCCCGTGTAAAACGGGTGGCAATTTGAGCAAACTTCAACGTTGAGGTCGCTGGCGAGAGTAGATCCCGTCTCAAATGAGTTGCCGCAGCTGCAGACCACTTTAATGGTTTTGTACTCGGGATGAATATCGGCCTTCATAAATCACCAACAACCAATTGACAGGGCCGCGCAGTATAAAGACCTTAGCCCCCTTCTGGCAATGATTATCTGCGTTTTTTTACAATGAATCGCCAAATGAGCGCAAACCATCGAATTCTTCCCAAAAGTTATCCACAGTTCTTGTGGATAAGTCTGTGAATGACGGCACTCAGAATTCAAATTTTACATTTATATGAAGGTCATAATGCGACTGTTCAAAAAATGATCAATTCTCATAAAACAATAAAAATCATACACTTACTGGTTGTTAATTAAGACCCAACATTAACAATCGCGCCTTAACCCCCATTTTTAGACTTGAGGATTTAGCTTGGGTACAACTTTTTAAAACGCAGGCTCAATCACGCGCCGGTGATCCCCCTGTCAGTCCAACAACAACCCCAAAACGTCGTTCAAATACCGATAGCCAAGACCACTGGCGCAAACGCGCTCCTCATTCATCACGACCAAGCCTCGGCGCTCAGCCGATTCCAGAGACCGCTGAAGCCGCTGCCGAGCCAATCCGGTGCGCTGCTCAAACATTTCCCAGGTAAACCCTTGGCTGAGTCGCAACGCATTGAGGCAAAACTCAAAAGGCAATCGCGCCGCGTCAATGGTTTCGACAGACCGCCCGACGCCTCCGGCCATGTAGTCGCGTGGCAGTTTTGGATTTTCGCCGCGCTCAATGACGCCATTGGAATTCGTCCATTTGCTGTGCGCGCCGGCGCCAATTCCCAAATAATCGCCAAATTCCCAATAATTGAGATTATGCCGCCCCTCACAGGCCGGCTTGGCAAACGCCGAGACTTCGTATTGGCGGTAACCAGCCTCCTTGAGCAACGCCAACGACGTTTCATGGATCTGTTCGCTGACCGCATCGCTTAACGGCGGCGGTGGAAACTTTGCGAATACGGTATTGGGCTCAATCGTCAATTCGTAAAGCGAAATATGGTTGGGATTTAGCTCAATTAGTGTTTTGAGGTCTACCTGAGCTTGATCGACGGTTTGACCCGGGAGCTGATTCATCAAATCGCAATTGAAATTATCGAATCCCGCTTGGCATAAATCGGCAACGGCTTGATGCGTATCGTTTGGCGAATGAATTCTCCCCAACCGCTTTAGCATTGCGGGATCAAAACTTTGAGCCCCCATCGAAATGCGATTAATCCCGGCTTCTCGATATCCGCGAAAGGAACCACGCTCCACGGCACCTGGATTCGCTTCCAAAGTAATTTCGGCGCCACTGGCAACGGGCCATAAGCGATGAATGTTTTTCAATAACAACGCAATCATTTCAGGAGCGAATAGGCTTGGCGTACCGCCGCCCATAAAAATAGTTTGAATCTCTCTGCCATCAAACCGCTTGGCATCTTGTTGCAATTCGCCGATCAACAGATCGATATAGTGCTTTTGAGGCAACTCACCGCGATGAACGTGCGAATTAAAATCGCAATAAGGGCATTTGGCCACACACCATGGAAAATGAATATAGAGGGATAGTGGTGGTTTGACGAACATGATTAGTAATTATGCCAAAACTGCTCTGGCCACAATCTCAACAGCTCTTGCAATGCCACCGCTCGGTGCGAACAGCGATTTTTTTCTTCAGATTCCATTTCCGCCGCAGTACGAACTTCCCCGGTTGGAACAAAATAGGGATCATACCCAAAACCTCGCGAACCACGCGGGGTTGAAATGATTTCGCCATGCCACTGACCACAGGCCACGATTGGCTCCACGCGCTCATTTGGACTGACCAACGCCAATGCCGCAACATAATAGGCTCGCCAAGGTTTGGGATGAGCGCTCAACGCTTGAATGAGCTTAAGGTTGTTCTCTTCATCCGAAGCGTTTAACCCCGCGTAGCGGGCGGAGTACACCCCTGGCGCGCCATCCAGCGCGTCGACGACAATGCCTGAATCATCCGCAAGCGCCCAGCGTGCCGTCTGCTTGGCGGCGTGACGAGCTTTTAACACCGAATTGCCGACAAACGTCTTCTCAGTCTCCTCCACTGATTCCACGCCAAATTCATTCTGAGCGCGAACAATAACCTGACGTGGCGCCAGTAACTTTTGAAGCTCCGATAACTTATGGCGATTACCCGACGCTAAAACCAACTCTCCCAAACCACTCATGGCACGCCTCAGCTATTTTTAAATGCGGCGCTTTGCAATTCGAAAAGCTCAGCAATGCCCCGTTCCGCTAAATTGAGCATCTGATCCAACTCATTGCGCCGAAACGCGTGTCCCTCGGCCGTACCCTGCACTTCGACGAACGCACCGCCGCTGGTCATCACCACATTCATGTCCGTCTCCGCATTTGAATCTTCCTCATAATCCAAATCGAGTACGGGCTGCCCGTTGACAATACCCACCGATACCGCCGCCACTTGCCCATGAAGAACGGGCTGGCTCAAATCATGACGGGCGTTCAGTTTTTCCAGCGCCAATTGCAGCGCCAGGTACCCACCCGTAATGCTGGCCGTGCGCGTCCCCCCGTCTGCCTGAAGAACGTCACAATCAATGGTAATCGTTCTCTCGCCGAGCGCTTTTAGGTCCACCACGGAGCGCAGCGACCTCCCAATCAGCCTCTGAATTTCTTGAGTTCTTCCGGATTGTTTGCCCTTTGCCGCTTCACGAGCGCTGCGGGTGTGGGTCGCGCGCGGCAACATGCCGTATTCAGCCGTCACCCAACCTTGACCCTTACCTCGTAAAAACGACGGCACCGAATTTTCAATCGAAGCGGTACAAAGCACCTGGGTATCGCCAAATGCCACCCATACGGACCCCTCAGCGTGACGGGTGTAATGGGTTTGAAAGCGAACGGTACGCAAAGCATCCGCAGCGCGATTGGTTCTCATGTCAACTTCCTTTATCGTTCAAATAACAATCGTGGACTCTCAGCGCTCTAGTGTATCTGAACTGTGGCGATCACCGCAGCATGGCGGGGATACCTTTCACTCACTAACCCTGCTAATCTAGCGTTTAATTGCTATACAGATGAAAGAAGGTCGACGATGATAAACAGCATGACCGGCTTTGCGCGCCACGAGATGGTGGTTGGCCTACAATCCTGGGTATTTGAAATTAAAAGCGTCAATCACCGTTTTTTAGAAATTGGCCTCAAGTTGCCTGAGGAACGCCGAGCCCTCGAGGGCCGAATTCGAGCGACGTTGGCCAAACACATGAAGCGTGGCAAGGTCGATCTTTGGGTCAGCGTCCGAACGGACTTAACGCAAGAAATACCCACTTCAATTAACCCTGCGGCGTTGAATCCGCTTTTGCAATTGATCAAATCACTGCAATTGGAAGCGAGGAGCCACGGCATTGATCTTGCCCAGCCGACGACCAGTGAAATCTTACGCTGGCCCAACGTCATCCAAGCACTCAATCCAACCAATACGTTAAGTGATGATGATTTAACTGAAAAAATCAATCGGCTTTGCGATTCTTTCAATGAACATCGCGCCAGCGAGGGCTTGCGATTACTTGAATTTTTAAGCGAACGACTTGAACAACTTCAAACTCTCGTCACAGCCGTGCGCCAAGCATTGCCTGAAATTCAAGAACGAATGAGAAATAAATTGTGGGAGCGCCTGGAAGGCCTGGGCTCTAAAGTGCAAGTTCAACCCGAGAGATTTGAGCAAGAAGTTTTACTGTTGTTACAAAAAATGGATGTCGAAGAGGAATTGAACCGATTGGAAGGTCACCGCTTAGAGATTCAAAAAGCGCTTGCCGGCAATGAGCCCGCCGGACGGCGTTTGGATTTTTTAATGCAAGAGCTGAACCGCGAAGCCAACACCCTGTCCTCAAAATCCGCTGATGCCAACACCACCCGTTTGGCCGTCGATCTAAAAGTCATCATTGAGCAAATGCGCGAGCAAGTTCAAAACATCGAGTAGCGCTTTATCCGGGGCACCCAGCCCGGGGGCTTAAATTCGGCGAAAAAGACGAATTAATACCCCCCAGCAACCGCGGTTTTCTGTAAAAATAGTCCTCCCCTGCCCTTTTTTATGGGAGTTCATATGTTGCGAAAACTAAGCCTATTTCTGAGCCTCGCGGTCAGCGCACCGTTGTTTGCCGCGCAAACAACGCCAGTGGACGAGGCGGTCCAAGCGATCGACGGTCAGGTTATTAGCTGGCGACGGGATTTTCACGAACACCCGGAACTGAGCAACCGAGAAGTAGAGACGGCTAAGAAGGTAGCGGCAGCCTTAAAATCGATGAACATTGAGGTCAAGACTGGCCTCGCTCATAATGGGGTTGTTGGGGTGTTGCACGGCAGACGCCCCGGTCATGTGGTCGCCTTGCGGTCCGATATGGATGGGTTGCCGGTTGAAGAGCAAACGGTTCTGCCGTTTAGCTCTAAAGCACATGGAATCTATCAAGGGAAAACCGTTCCCGTTATGCACGCCTGTGGCCACGATGCGCATATGGCCATGTTATTGGGCGCTGCCGCAGTGCTCTCCAAAATGCGCAACCAGTTTGACGGCACCGTGGTTTTCATTTTCCAGCCAGCCGAGGAAGGTGTGCCCGAGGGTGAAACCGGCGGTGCGCCACAGATGATTGTGGATGGCGCGCTCACGGATCCCACACCAGAGGCGGTTTTTGGCATTCATGTGTGGCCAGGAGTGGCTGGACATCTGTACTATCGAGCCGGTGGGGCGATGGCCTCCAACGATGTCTTTCACATTAAACTCAAAGGCAAGCAAACGCACGGCGCGTTGCCGTGGGGAGGCATTGACGTGGTCTCCGTAGGTTCGCAAATGGTGTTGGCGTTCAATCAGATCGTTGCTCGGGAATCGGATCAAACCAAAGGCGCCGCCATTGTTACCGTAGGGCAGTTTAACGCCGGTGTTCGCACCAACATCGTGCCGGAAACGGCGGAAATTGCCGGAACCATTCGCACGACCGATCCGGCCAATCGCGCAACCGTGTTAAAGCGAATGCGCGAAGTGGTCGCCTCCCTTGCCGACGCCTCTCATGTGATTGCCGAGCTTGAAATTCGCGAGCAAAATCCGATCACGTTTAATGATCCCAAACTCACCGAACAGACCATTGCCAGCTTGGAAAAAGCGGCCGGCAAGGGCAACGTTGACATTGCGCCCGTGATTACGGCGTCGGAGGATTTTTCGGCTTACCAGAAAAAAATTTCGGGCGTGTTTTATTTCTTAGGCGTTAATGCGGACGGCGTTGCCCCGGAGGACGCGGCCCGTAACCATTCGGGATTATTTTATGTGAATGAAAAAGCGCTCGCGGTAGGCGTTCGTGCGCACGTGCAAACCGCTCTTGATTTTTTAGCCCGACACTAACCCTTAACTTGATTTGACTGTGATGAGATTTGAGGTTTTATGAGTTTTAATAAACGCGGAAAATTATGGATTGTGGCAGCCGCATCAGGCACCGGCAAGACCAGTCTGGTTAACGCGTTATTGGCCCAAAAACCCTCGTTGCGACTATCGATTTCACACACCACTCGGACACCGCGAGCCAATGAAGTCGATGGTCGCGACTACCATTTCATCAACCTTGATCAATTCAACAGCATGGTCGAGGAACGCGCTTTTCTTGAACACGCGATGGTTTTTGGCAACGGATATGGGACCTCAAAAGCAGCGGTTAATTCAGAATTAGACAATGGGCACGACGTCTTACTGGAAATTGATTGGCAAGGCGCGAGGCAGGTTCGCCAACATTTGCCGGATGTGAGCGATATTTTTATCCTCCCGCCCTCCAAAGCCGCGTTATCGCAGCGTCTGCACGGGCGCGGCACCGATACCGAAGAGGTCATTCAACGACGCCTCAGCGAGTCGGTTGTCGAACTCAGTCATTGGCATGAATTTAAGTACGGCATCATCAATGATCAGTTTGACCAAGCGTTAGCGGATTTGATCGCCATCGTGAGTGGGGACGGACAGGCGTTTCTGAGCCAACGGCCCGAGCTCAAGGCCTTTTCGCAAACGCTGCTGGCCGATTAAGAATTCGACGTTCCCAGCGGTGGGACAAAGGCCGCGTCATGGCGGAATCTGTTATTATATACAGTATCTAAGCCTAGGCCGTTCCGGCCGCTCTGCGGTCTGACCCGTGGCGCGAGACCGGCCGTTCAGGTATCCTGTTTCTTTCCACCCTGTTGTCTGAGAAGTGTCCATCATGGCTCGTATTACGATAGAAGATTGTTTGTCCCACGGCATCGAAAACCAGTTCGAGTTAGTGCTTTTGGCCGCCAAACGGGCCCGCCAATTGGTTAACGGCAAGCCCGCCTTAGTCGAGCGCGGCAATGACAAGGAAACCGTGATGGCCCTCAGAGAAATCGCTGAAGGCAAGATTGATCGCTCGTTGTTTGCCGTAGTGGAAGCGCCGGCCGAAATGGAACACGCTGGCATCCCAAGCCCATTGGATCTCCCGCCCGATTTCAGCGCCCCTCAATTTGGGCTCGGGGAATAATCGGAGTTCCTTTTTAGCGGAGCAGATTGTCAACCATGGAACGCGCGTCTGCCCTGCTGAGTTTCTTGCCGGGAGGGCGACGTTCTCCTGGCATCTCTCAGCTCATTGCGAAGGTGGAGAGCTATCTCCCGCCGGACCACGTTGAGCGCGTTCAAGATGCCTATGAGCTGGCCGCTCACGCGCACAAAGATCAAAAACGCTTTACGGGTGAACCCTACGTAACGCATCCGGTCGCAGTGGCCGGATTATTAGCCGACTTGCATTTGGACGTTCAGACCATCTGCGCGGCTTTATTACATGACGTCATTGAAGACACACCAACCGCTAAAGATGACATTGTGGATCGCTTTGGCCGTGAGGTTGGTGAACTTGTTGATGGCGTCTCAAAATTAGATAAAGTTCAGTTTAAGTCGCGCAAGGAAGCCCAAGCGGAATCATTTCGAAAAATGATTTTGGCGATGACGCGTGACATTCGCATCATCTTAGTTAAGCTCGCAGACCGCACGCACAATATGCGAACGCTGAGCACAATGCCGCCTGAAAAACGACGCCGCATTGCAACCGAAACGCTTGAGATCTACGCGCCGATTGCCAATCGATTAGGCATTCACTCAATGAAACTTGAGTTGGAAGATTTGGGTTTTCAGAATTTATACCCACATCGATATCAGGTTCTCGAACGTGAACTCAAAAAAGCCCACGGCAATCAAAAAGAATTTTTGCCAAAAATTGTTGAAAAGATCTCTACGACTTTCCAACAAGCTGCTGTAAAAGCACAAGTGGATGCACGAGAAAAGCATTTATTTAGCATTTATCAAAAAATGCGACGCAAGCGACTTCCGTTAGGTCAAATCATTGATGTGTATGGGCTAAGAATTATCGTTGATTCCATTGACCAATGCTACCGAGCCTTGGGTTTGGTGCACGCGCTGTATAAACCCATGCCCGGGCGCTTTAAGGACTACATTGCTATTCCCCGCATCAACGGATACCAGTCACTGCACACCACACTCTTCGGACCAAACGGAGTGCCAATTGAAGTACAAATTCGCACCAACGAAATGCATCAACTCGCTGAGAGCGGCATTGCGGCTCATTGGCGCTATAAAACTGGTGAAAAAGACGGCGTCGGACATGAGCGCGCTCGCGAATGGTTGTCCGGCCTGATGCAAATGCAGGAGGGCGGCAACTCCGAGGAATTTGTTGAAAGCTTTAAGCTCGATTTGTTTCCCGATAAAGTTTACGTCTTTACGCCGATGGGAGACATTTTTCGACTGCCCCGTGGCGCAACGTGCGTCGATTTTGCTTATGCCGTCCACACCGATGTTGGCCGGCGCTGCGTGGCGGCGAAAATTGATCGTCGATTGGTGCCATTACGCACCGAGATCCGCAATGGGCAAACCGTCGAAATCATTACCGCCAAAGGCGCAACCCCTAACCCCGCCTGGGCAAATTTTGTAGTCACTGCAAAAGCGCGAGCATCCATTCGCAACTGGATTAAAGATCTTCACCAAAACGATGCCGTTGACATGGGTCAGCGATTACTGCAACAAGCGCTGATGGAATTTAATCTCTCGCTCAAGAAAATCAAGCCATCCCGCTTAACCGAACTGGCGCGCGAACTGGGCCTGGACACCATAGACGAACTGTACGCAAAAATAGGCATTGGTGAGCGATTAGCTCCCCTCGTTGCACGCCATTTGCTGCCAGACAATACGCAAGCAACCGGCGACGCTCCAAAAGAGGCGCTGCCCATCGATGGGACCGAAGGATTGGTGGTCACGTATGCCCGTTGTTGCCACCCCATTCCTGGCGACCCAATTCTTGGATTTCTGGCGTCCGGACGTGGCGTTGAGATACACCGCGCCAATTGTCACAAGGTTGAAGATTGGCATAAGCAAGCCGACAAATGGATTCCAGTTACTTGGAACGAAGCGCCCGGCACTCGCTTCACGACGGAGCTTAAGGTGCAGATTCCCAACCGACCGGGCGCGTTGGCGGCAATCGCCAGCGCAATTGCCAGCGCCAACGCAAACATTGGCCAAGCGTCGGTGCATGAACAAGATTCCGACACGGCAATCATTACGGTTGAAGTACAAGTTCATAACCGAGTCCACTTAGCGCGCGTCATTCGATCCATCCGTGGCGTCCCTGAAACCTTAACGTTGACGCGCAGCTGAGTTCGCGCAAATACGTTTTTTCTGGCAAAATTTCAATGGTTAACCGAGGAGTTTGTCTATGTCGCGTACCATCATTTCAACCCCCAATGCGCCAGGTGCTATTGGCACCTATTCTCAAGCCGTCAAAGTCGGGAATACCGTTTACATCTCCGGACAGATTCCTCTCGACCCAGCCACTCAAGCGCTCGATGCCGGGGATTTTGAAGCCCATACCCACCGCGTTTTTAAGAACCTAAAAGCCATTGCCGAAGCCGCTGGCGGTTCATTAGATCACGCGGTCAAAGTAACCATTTTTCTGACCGATTTATCTAATTTTTCGACTGTTAACCGGATCATGGCCGAATATTTCCATGAGCCGTATCCGGCTCGCGCCGCAATCGGAGTCGCCGCCTTGCCCAAAGGAGCAACGGTTGAGGCTGATTGCGTATTGGAGCTGTAATTAGCCCAGGTTCGCAACCGCTGCGCTTAGAGGATCGACCCATCACCGAACTCAAGGGGGTGGGCGAAGCGCTCGCGTTACGTTTAAAAAAACTCGGGTTATCCACTGTTCAGGATGCTTTATTTTTGCTGCCGTTGCGGTACGAGGATCGCACTCGCATCGTGCCGATGGGAGAGTTGCGCCCCGGCGATCGCGCCGTCTGCGAAGGCACCATCGAACTCGCCGAGGTCGTCTTTAGAAAGCGCCGCCAAATGCTGATCCGGGTTGCGGACGGATCTGGCTTTCTGACACTGCGCTTTTTTCATTTCTCCGCACAGCAACAAGCGCAGTTGCTGCGCAGTGCACGATTGCGATTATTTGGTGAAGTTCGACGTGGCAGCATTGGCCTTGAAATTGTGCATCCGGAATATCGCAAAGCGGACAGCTTTGATGCGGGTCGAACTCAAGACTCTTTAACCCCTGTCTATCCGACTACCGAAGGCGTCCAACAAGGTCGGTTACGGATTATCACCGCACAAGCATTAGAGTGGTTAGAGCGTGGTCAAATTCGGGAATGGATTCCCAATGAGCTATTAAATGACCTCAAGTTGCCGACTTTAACCGACTCGTTGATTTATGTTCATCGACCACCTCCGGACGCCGACGTCGCCTTGCTTCAAGCGGGTCAGACGCCTTGGCAAAAGCGCTTAGCGTTTGAAGAGCTGCTGGCCCATCAATTAAGCCTAAAGCAAGTCCGCCTAGCGATGGAGAAAGAGCCGGCACATCCTTTGCGCTCGGAACATTCCTTACGGGGGCCGTTTTTAAATCAATTGGCGTTCCAGCTCACGAACGCGCAATTGCGAGTGGACCGAGAAATCCAATCGGATTTAATACGTTCAACGCCCATGATGCGCTTGGTTCAAGGCGACGTTGGCTCCGGCAAAACATTGGTCGCGGCGTTAGCCGCCTTAAGCGCGATTGAAGCTGGTTTTCAAGTAGCTCTAATGGCTCCCACTGAACTGCTGGCGGAACAGCATGCTCGTAACTTTAGAAATTGGTTTAAGGATTTGCACATTCCGGTCGCGTTGTTAAGCGGTCGACTCACCGGCAAAGCCCGCCAAAGCGCTCTTCACGCAATCGCGACGGGAACGGAGGTGCCGTTGGTAATTGGAACGCACGCTCTGTTTCAAGACGGCGTTAAATTTGGGAAGTTGGGCCTCATGATTATTGATGAGCAGCACCGATTTGGGGTCCGCCAACGTTTGGCTTTAAGAGACAAGGGATTATCCGATCGCTGCGTTCCTCACCAACTCATCATGACAGCGACACCCATTCCACGCACATTAGCGCAAACGGCGTATGCCGATTTGGACGTATCGATCGTTGATGAGCTTCCCCCTGGTCGCACCCCCGTTACGACGATTGTTGTTAACGAGACGCGCCGAGATGAAGTCGTGGCCCGCATAGCCCATGCGTGCGGTCAAGGCAAACAAGCGTATTGGGTTTGCCCGCTGATCGAAGAGTCCGAAGAACTCGATTTTGAGGCGGCCGAAGCGACGTTTAGTGCTCTTAAAGAGGCATTGCCTTCGCTTAAAATTGGACTGGCGCACGGCAGACTGTCCAGCGCTCAAAAGCAAGCCGTGATGAGCGATTTCTCTCAGGGCAACATTGATCTATTGGTTGCGACTACCGTGATTGAGGTTGGCGTGGATGTTCCTAACGCCAGTTTAATGGTGATTGAAAATGCGGAACGCCTTGGGCTATCGCAGTTGCACCAGCTCAGAGGACGAGTGGGGCGTGGCAGCGTTGAATCCAGTTGCGTATTGATCTACAAGCCTCCATTGTCGCGTATGGCGAGGGCTCGCTTGGACTGTATGCGTGAGAGCAATGATGGCTTTGAGGTGGCGCGGCGCGATTTGGAATTACGTGGCCCGGGTGAGCTCTTGGGCACTCGTCAAACGGGGTTGTTGATGATGAAGGTAGCGGAGCTGCGGCGCGATGCGGATCTTCTGCCAATCGTGCAGCTTGCCGCATCGCGGATGATGAATGAGTACACGGCGCACGTTGGCCCACTGCTGCGGCGTTGGTTTGGAGATGGCGAGCAATTAGGTAGGGTATAACTCATGCACGCGCTTTGGTTACGAATTCAAGCCTATGGTCAATTGATCCGCATTCATCAACCCGTTGGGCTATGGTTGCTGGGATTTCCGGCGCTTTGGGCATTGTGGTTGGCGGGACACGGACATCCCAGTGAACCGGTGCTCATTGTATTCCTGGCTGGGGTTTTTTTAACACGATCAGCTGGATGCGCGATTAATGACTTCGCGGATCGTAAAGTTGATCCGTTTGTAAAGCGCACACAAGATAGACCGCTGGCACGTGGCGCCCTGCGCCCCATTGAAGCGATCTTAGTTTTTACGATACTGAATTTGCTGGCGTTCTGCTTAGTGTTAAACCTCAATGTGCAGACAATACGCTTGAGCGTTGTTGGTGCCGCATTGATGATTATTTATCCGTTTCTAAAAAGGGTATTTTCAATTCCACAAGCGTGGTTAGGTGTGGCGTTCACATGGTCAATCCCTATGGCTTATAGCGCCCTTGATCAAAGCTTAGATTTTAGGGTCTGGATATTATTCGCGGCGGGCGTGCTGTGGACCTTAGTGTACGACACAGAATACGCCATGGTCGATCGAGATGATGATCAACACTTACCCGTTCGATCGTCGGCATTATTATTTGGTCGTTATGATCGGCAAATTATTTTAGGGTTTCAATTAGGAATGGTTGCACTATTGACGTTGTTTGGATTGGCGAGTGGATTGGGATTTTGGTATTACACCGGCTTAGGTGCGGCCGTGCTCCTGATGGCCTATCAGCAGTGGTTAATACGTGCACGAGAGCGCGCAGGTTGTTTTGCGGCATTTCGAAATAACGCTTGGGTTGGCCTAGTGATTTTCTTAGGCATCGCCATGGATCAGTGGTACCCTCATTAAGATTCAAATCGTCAGACGCGTCCCCTCTTCTCAGCGCTCAAATCGCGTCGACAAAATAATGCTGGTTTGAGTGGAGCGAATACCGGGCAGCGCACGCATCTGATCTAGCCCGTCATCCAATTCGGCCGTCGACGACGCCGCTAGGTGGGCCAGCAAGTCCACGCTGCCAGACACCGAATACAGGGCAGTCACCAAGGGCATTTGCTTAAGGCGCGCTTCGATTTCGACTTGCGATCGTGGCTCAATTGAGATGAGCGCGTGGGCGAGCACCCGCCTTTGGGTGAGGGTCGCGCCCAACCGCACCGTATAGCCATCAATGGTGCCGTTTCGCTCCAAGCGCTGCAGCCGGCTCTGAACGGTTGAGCGCGCAAGACCCAGCTTTCTCGACAGTTGAGACAGCGTGGTGCGCGCGTCCTGTCTCAAGAGCGCCAGCAGGTCGTGATCCGTTTGATCCAATTCCATTTGGCGAAAACCCTCGTTAATTTTACGAAATTATTAGTAATTATCGTTTTATTTTGGCTTTAAATCAACTAATCCAGCCGTAATAATGACAATTAATAAGGAGATTCGCTATGAACACCCACGCGTTCAAAGTCCTGGTCATTGGATCGGGCAACATCGGGCAAATGATTTCAGCGTTACTGGCGCACAGTGAGGACTACCACGTGACGCTCATGGACCAATCCGAGGCCAGCTTATCGAAAGCCCCGGCGCATCCTGGGATTACGCCTCTTAAGCAAGGCGTGGACAGCCCAGACTCCTTAGTGGCGCTCATGCGCCAACATCACGCCGTTATTAGCGCCGCGCCGTACGCGCTGACCCAAGCCATCGCGGTGTCTGCCCATGCTGCTGGGATCCACTATTTGGATCTGACTGAAGATGTACAAATGACCAAAGCCGTCATGGAATTAGCCAAAACTGCCAAAGGCGCGTTTATCCCACAATGCGGCTTAGCCCCCGGCTTTATTTCCATAGTCGGCATGGATTTAGCGCGTCGCTTTGAGAAGCTGGATACGTTGCGATTGCGCGTAGGCGCTTTGCCCGAGTTTCCCTCAAACGCATTAGGCTACAACCTTACGTGGAGCACTGCCGGCGTGATCAATGAATATTGCCAGCCCTGTGAGGCAATTGTGAATCACACGGTAACGTCCGTCCCTGCATTGGAAGAACTAGAGCACTTTGCACTCGACGGCATTCAATACGAAGCCTTTAACACCTCGGGTGGTCTTGGAACTTTATGCGAATCGCTGGCTGGTAAAGTCCGCAATTTAAACTATCGAACCATTCGCTTTCCTGGGCACCGCGACGCCATGAAACTTCTTCTACAAGATCTCAGACTAAGCGAGCGCCCCCAGTTGCTCACAGAGGTGATTGAATACGCCATTCCTAAGACTGAGCAAGACCAAGTGGTCATATTTGCAACCGCTACCGGCATGCGCGAAGGCAAAATCTTCCAAGAGTCCTATGCGCACACCATATATCCTCAGAAGCACGCCAACCACAAATGGACGGCGATTCAAACTACAACCGCATCGAGTGTCTGCGCGGTCTTGGATTTGCTGCTTCAAAAACACTTGCCGCAACAAGGCTTTGTGCGACAAGAAGATATTGGCTTGAAAGATTTCTTGGCCAATCGCTTCGGTCGTGCGTATGATGCTTATCATTAATATTAAGGATCAACGAGCATGAACTTATCAGCTATTGGCATTGATTTTAAGGCGCTTAAACACGGCAGCCTAACGTGTCGCTCTCCCATCGATGGCAAAGAGATCGGATCAATCCCGGAATCCAGCGTCATGGACGTTGAAAATGCCATAAGAGAAGCGAGTCTGGCATTTAAGCAGTGGCGAGATGTGCCCGCTCCACGCCGCGGAGAACTGGTTCGACTCATTGGCAACGCCGTGCGAACCCACAAACATGAGCTCGCTCAATTAATTACGCTTGAAGCCGGAAAAATTCACAGTGAAGCTTTAGGGGAAGTTCAGGAAGTTATCGATATTTGTGATTTTGCGGTCGGCCTTTCACGGCAGCTGTACGGTCTCACCATCGCCTCGGAGCGTCCATTTCACCACATGGTGGAACGCTGGCACCCGCTTGGCGTGACCGCCGTAATCACCGCATTCAACTTTCCAATGGCGGTTTTTGCTTGGAACGCGGCGTTGGCATTAATTTGCGGCAACCCAGTCATTTGGAAGCCGTCTGAGAAAACACCTTTAACTGCAATGGCATTGCACCATGTTTTTCAGAAGGTAATTAGTGAATTTCACGACGCGCCATCTGCGCTCACCCAATTGGTCATAGGCAATTCGTCCATAGGCCATGCCCTTGCCAGGCATCCCGCGGTCGCCTTAGTTTCTGCCACCGGCAGCACTCGAATGGGTCGCGCTGTTGCAGTTACAGTGGCAGAGCGATTTGGTCGATCGCTGCTCGAACTTGGCGGCAACAACGCAATGATTGTCGCCGAGTCAGCCGATGAAGACATGGCCGTGCGCGCGATTACATTCGCAGCCGCGGGCACCGCTGGGCAACGCTGCACAACCCTACGTCGCCTGTTTGTTCATTCCAAGCGCTACGATGGCTTATTGGCCCGCTTAAAAAAAGCCTTCGGCAGCCTAGCCATTGGCGATCCGAGACATACGGATACGCTCGTAGGTCCCCTAGTCGATGAAGCCGCGTATAACGCAATGCAAGCGGCACTAAAGTCCGCTCAAGAGTCCGGCGGCAAGGTTCATTATGGCGAACGCGTTCAGGCCGCCGGATGTGATCATGGCTTTTACGTACGCCCAGCTCTTGTTGAGATGCCAGGTCCAGCCCCAATCACTCAGCAGGAAACGTTTGCTCCGATTTTGTACATTTTTAAACAAGACGATTTTGATCAAGCCATTGAAGCCAATAACGCAGTGGCGCAAGGTCTATCATCAAGCTTAATGACTCAAAATTTAAAACAAGCAGAACGCTTTTTGAGCGCCAGTGGCAGTGATTGCGGAATTGCAAACATCAACATCGGCCCAAGTGGGGCAGAAATTGGTGGCGCATTCGGCGGCGAAAAAGAAACGGGTGGCGGCCGCGAATCTGGCTCCGATGCTTGGAAGGCGTATATGCGACGTCAAACCCAAACCATCAACTACTCAGACGCCCTACCCCTTGCGCAGGGTGTTCGCTTTGACGTTTAAAGCCACTTAAAAGCTTAAACATTCGAGAGATTAAATTTGTTGTTTGGAAGTGGCCACCACCGGTGGCCACTCCTCTGAAACCCCTTCAAATAAACTCACGGTTTTTTCCGCACGCAGTTTGCCGTCGTGAACTGCAATCAGATGTGGCCGATTCGGCTCATAGCCTGTCCACATGGAAACACCCGCATAAGCACCATCTTTTCGTAAAATATAGTAAGTCATATCCAAATAGCGAATACGATCCATATCGCCGTTGTAATTACGGACGATTCGTTTCAGCGTTTCCATGCCCGCCTCCATCGGCGATGCGCCTTTGCGCATCAACTCAACGATGGTGTGAGCGCCATTCACTTTAATGTTCTCTTCACCTGATCCGGTTGCTCCCGCAGATCCCACATCCTGATCGGTGTAACAACCCGCACCGATAATAGGAGAATCTCCTAAACGCCCCGGAAGCTTCCAGGCAAGACCACTCGTGGTAGTCACACCGCTCATTTCGCCTTTTTGATTAAGCACTGAACAATGAATTGTCCCCGTAGGTGGAAACAACACTTTTTCAATCGCCGCCATTCGTCGCTCCGGTGCAATCTGGAGCCCCTCTGCGATTGCCACCAACCTGCTGAGCTGTTCCGATTGAGCCGCATCTAAACTCGACGCTCGAAGGCGCTTACGCCAACTGGGATCCGCCAACCCTGGCCCCCACCAATCGGCATGGGATTCTTTCCATAACAACCAAACTTTGCGGGTTTCATCGGTCAGCAAATTCTCGCGCTTGAACCCTCTGGCGACAGCAAAACGCTCGGCGCCTTCTCCAATCAACATGACGTGGCCGGTGTGATTCATCACCTCGCGCGCCAATGCGGCCACGTTGCGAATATTCCGCACGCCGCCCACCGCGCCGGCGCGTCGTGTCGGCCCATGCATACAGCTCGCGTCCAACTCAACCACACCCTCTTCATTCGGCAAACCACCCAAACCGACGCTGTCGTCCTCAGGGTCGTCCTCCGGTCCTCGGACCACTTCAATCGCTGCATCTAGGGTGTCACCGCCTTGCAGCAGGTAGTGATGGGCTCGTTCCAAGTACGCATAGCCGTTGCCCGCGCAAACAATAATATTCGCGCTCGCCGCTTTGCCCACTTGCGTTGACGAGGTCTGTCCTTTTAAGAGAGCCCCATCGGCAGCCATGGCGCTGGCGGCCGTTGTGGACATTAACCCCAATGCGGCCGTAGATACGAATTCGCGACGTGTGACGCTCATATGGAGATCCTGCCAATTTACCTGGATTAGCCAATCTTACACCCCCTCTCGTTAAATGTCATAAAATCGAATCCTGGTAAGTTTGCTGAGAACCCCCATGAGCACACAACCCCTCCCTTTGAGCGTGGCCGTAGTCCCGGTAACGGCATTTCAACAAAACTGTTCAATTGTTTGGGATACCAAGACAAAAGATGCCGCGATCATCGATCCAGGCGGTGACTTGGATAAAATCTTAGCGCGCGCCTCTAAAGATGATTTAAAGATCACAAAAATACTCATCACCCACGCTCATATTGACCATGCTGGGGCTACCGTAAAGCTGCAAAACTTGCTGAACGTGCCAATTGAAGGCCCTCATCCAGATGAACAATTCTGGATCGATTTATTGGCAGAGGAAGGGGGGCGCTACGGCATCGAAAGTCATGGCTCCTTTGTCCCCGATCGATGGCTGTACGATAATGATCACGTTACGGTTGGCAATCAGGTGTTTTCGGTCATTCACTGTCCCGGGCATACACCAGGACACGTGGTATTTTTTCACGCAGAAACACGCTTTGCCATTGTGGGCGATGTGATTTTTAAGTCCTCCATCGGGCGCACAGATTTTCCCAAAGGCAACCACGCGGATTTAATCCACTCCATTCGTCACAAACTATTTACCCTTGGCGACGATGTGCAGTTTTTACCTGGGCACGGACCGCTCTCAACATTTGGCGCAGAGCGTCGTTCAAATCCATTTGTATCGGATCAAGCGGTAGGTGCGCAATGACAGGCTTGACCATTCAAAGCACTAATTTCAACCCATCCATTAAATTCGAATTAACCAATAGTGATCGATCAACAACGCTAAAAACAAAAAACCCAAATAGGTGATCGAGAACTTAAAGGTCATCATTGGTAAATTTTGGGTGGGTTTGCGCCACAAGCGCCACGCATATCGAAAAAACATAATATTCAATATCGTGCTTGCCACCAAATAAATAGCGCCGGCCAGGTTAGTAATCCACAACAGTAAAGTTACTAACCACAAAATGATGGTGTACAAAAGGATATGCAAGCGAGTCAGTTCAGCGGAATACGCCACGGGCAGCATTGGCACACCGACTTTGGCGTATTCGGCTTGACGGGCAATTGCCAGCGCCCAAAAGTGGGGCGGGGTCCATGCAAACACAATCAAAAACAGCAACAATGCCTGCGGATCCACATGGCCTGATATCGCGCACCACCCCAACAGAGGGGGCGCCGCACCAGCGGCTCCACCGATCACAATATTTTGTGGGGTGGCGCGCTTTAACCACAGCGTGTACACCATGGCATAGCCAATTAGTGACAAGAAAGTGAGCAGCGCCGTGAGCGTATTCACAAAAACGACCAATACCATCATGGCCAGCAGAGCCAATACAAGGGCAAACCGCAGCGCTTGAATTTCAGTGAGCCTACCAGTCGGCAACGGACGGCGTCGCGTGCGCGCCATTTCACTATCAATGTGTTGATCAATGACTTGATTGACCGTTGCCGCCGACGAGCCTGCCAGCCAAATACCAACGACCGCGGCCAACGCAGGAACCATCGGCGGCCACCCTGGCACACTGAGAAACACTCCCACAAATGCGGTAAACGAAAGCAATAACACTACGCGCGGCTTAGTGAGCGTTAAATACTCACGCCACAATGGGAGCGGCGTTGTTTCCATATTCAATTGATCGGAGGGCGCGTTCATTAGTTCATTTGCATTCTATAGTGAAATCGAGTCGGCGGCCAAAGGATTCGCAAATAAGTCAACATGGACAACAGCAACAACACGGCGCCCGCATTATGAGCCGTTCCAATCCATAACGGATAGCCTTGCCAGATGAAATTAATGCCAATAATCCACTGAATAATGCCCGCCGCCAATACAAACCAAGCGGCGACTTTTAAACTTCGACGCTGAGCCAAACGCAACGTTTGCGCCCATAACAGCACGATCAGCACCCCCACCGTCACGGCACCAATGCGGTGAACCAGATGAATTGCCGTGCGGGATACCATCGGTAAAATCCCACCTTCATAATCAATTCCCATACCTCGCCATAAGGTAAATCCGTCCGCAAAATCGGCGTATGGCCACCAGGCGTTTTGACAAGTTGGAAAATCTGGACACGCTATCGCCGCGTAATTGGTGCTGGTCCAACCGCCTAAAAACAATTGGATCAATAACGCAATGCCGGCAATCAATGCGAGCGGCCGAATTTTAATTTCACGCTCGCTCAATAATGAGGGATTCACATTTAAGGACTGCAACCACAGTAAACTTAACGTGGTGAGTCCTCCTAATAAATGCATTGTGACAATCAAAGGCAAGACTTTGAGAGTTACGGTATACGCCCCTAAAGCCCCCTGACACCCAATCATCACCAAGGTAACCCACGGCAAGACGCGGGGCTGATCCGGATGATGTCGATTTACCACGGACCACAGCGCTAACGTAACCACCAAAAGCCCTAAGCCCGTGGCAATGTAACGGTGCACCATTTCATGCAGCGCTTTCTGGTAGTCAAACAGGCGTTGATAGGCCAAACCCGCTTCGGTGGCATGATCAATGACTTGCGAGGGATGCCATTGGCCGTAACAGCCTGGCCAGTCCGGACAACCAAGCCCTGCCTGGGTCAAACGCACCCAAGCGCCGACCACCACGACGACCACCGCCAATACGGCCGCCAAACGCGCCAAGCCGCGGAAACCACCCATCAGCATGGATTAACTCCGTCTACTCGAAACGCCTATTTTAACGCTTAACGGGGGTTTCTTTGGCTAATAATTCAACCGCGCGGTGCGCCACTGGAATCAAATCACCCGTTTGAGCCGGATGCATCGCCACGATTTGCGAGCGCATTCTGGGCTCCCAGAAGCGACGAATGTGGGAAACGGTCTCTTTCGCAGCACTTTCAACCTCAACTGCGCCACCTTCGGCAAAGAAGGTGGCGATATCGTTGGCCATTTGCACCAAATATTGGCTTTGCATACTGACCTCAGGCTGTCGCGTGCTGGTGGGTGGGCAAACGAGTGGCGGCGTTCTTGCGGAATCTCTCTTGCCAATCCAATGGCCGATCCACTTTCACCACCTGAACGGCCGTGACTTTGTATTCCGGACAGTTAGTGGCCCAGTCTGAATTATCAGTGGTGATCACGTTGGCGCCAGACTCCGGAAAATGGAATGTGGTGTAAACCACGCCAGGCTGAACCTTTGACGTCACGTTCGCGCGCAATACGGTTTCGCCCGCTCGGCTGGAAATGCCGAGCCAGTCCCCAGACTGAATGCCTCGCTCTTCGGCGTCGTGCGGATGTATTTCCAACACGTCTTCCGAATGCCAAACGACGTTGTCAGTCCGCCGCGTTTGGGCGCCGACGTTGTACTGAGTCAGAATTCGTCCCGTGGTTAACAATAATGGGAAACGGCTGGTGCTGCGCTCACGCGTCGGCACGTACTCCGTCACCCAGAATTTGCCCTTGCCGCGCACAAATTCCTCAACGTGCATGGTCGGGGTTCCTTCTGGCGCTTGCTCATTACAAGGCCATTGGATCGAACCCAGTCGATCGAGCTTGTCATAAGAAACCCCGGTGAACGTCGGCGTCAACCGCGCAATCTCATCCATGATTTCGGATGGATGCTTATAGTGCATCGGATAGCCCAGGGCTTCCGATAACTTCATTGTCGCTTCCCAATCGGCCAGTCCAGCCAACGGTTCAATGACTTTACGGACCCGTGAGATGCGCCGCTCAGCGTTAGTAAAGGTGCCGTCTTTTTCTAAGAAAGACGATCCTGGCAACAACACATGAGCATACTTTGCCGTTTCATTCATGAAAATGTCTTGAACAACCAAGCACTCAAGCGCCGAGAGTGAATCACAGACGTGCTGAGTATTCGGATCGGATTGCGCGACGTCTTCGCCTTGAACGTACAATCCCTTAAACGACCCATCCAGCGCCGCCTCAAACATATTGGGGATACGCAATCCCGGCTCTTTTTGTATGCTCACGCCCCAGACTTTTTCAAACTCGGCGCGCACCGAGTCGTCGGAGACGTGACGATAACCAGGCAGTTCATGTGGGAACGATCCCATATCACAGGAACCTTGGACGTTATTTTGACCACGCAGTGGGTTAACGCCCACCCCTTCGCGACCCAAATTGCCGGTGGCCATCGCAAGGTTCGCAATTGCCAATACCGTGGTGCTGCCTTGGCTGTGCTCAGTTACGCCCAAGCCATAATAAATCGCGCCGTTTGCGGCACTGGCGTACAACCGAGCCGCTGCACGAATTTCGGCAGCCGGAACGCCGGTAATCGACTCCGTCGCTTCGGGTGAGCGCGAGGGATCCGCAACAAACTTGCGCCATTTCTCAAAGGAATCCGACTCGCAACGCTCCGCCACAAAAGACTCTTTGACCAACCCTTCCGTGACGACCACATGGGCCAATGCCGTCATGACCGCAACGTTGGTGCCCGGTCGCAACTGGAGGTGGTGTTCGGCGTGAATATGCGGCGACTTAACGATATCGATCGCTCGAGGGTCGATCACAATCAGCTTTGCGCCTTGACGCAAAGAACGTTTGAGCCAGGAACCAAACACGGGATGGCCATCCGTGGGATTGGCCCCCATCACAATGATCACGTTGGCCTTCATGACCGACGCAAAGGTTTGGGTTCCCGCCGATTCCCCCATCGTCGCCTTTAAGCCATACCCGGTGGGCGAATGGCAAACGCGGGCGCAGGTATCAACGTTGTTCGTGCCAAACGCGGCACGAACCATTTTCTGAACCAAATAGGTTTCTTCATTAGTACAACGTGAAGACGTGATGCCACCGATCGAATCGCGACCATACTTAGACTGGATCCGCTTAAATTCACTCGCGGCATAATTAATAGCGTCGTCCCAACTCACTTCTTGCCACGGATCATTGATGGATTTGCGGATCATCGGACTGCGAATGCGGTCCGGATGAGTCGCGTAACCATAAGCAAATCGTCCTTTCACACACGCATGGCCACCGCTGGCATGACCATGACGATTGGGAACCATACGGACAATTTCTTTTTTGTCATTAACTTCGGCATTCAGTGAGCAACCAACGCCACAGTACGCGCAGGTAGTCGAAACGGATTGCACCGGCTTTGCCATGGCGGCGAGAGGCTTTTCGGACAACGCCGCGGTTGGACACGCCTCCACACAAGCCCCGCAAGACACGCACTCTGACGATAAGAAGGACTCGTTTTGGCTGGCTGAAATTTGGGAGCCCAAGCCCCGACCAGAGACGGTTAAGGCTAATGTGCCTTGAATTTCGTCACAGGCGCGAACGCAGCGGGAGCAGACAATACACAAATCGGGGTTGAAATTAAAATACGGATTTGAACCGTCTTGAGTGAAATCGCGATGCTCTGCTTCAACGGTAATTGGGCGCAAATCACTCGGCAAATAAGGACTTTGCTTCACGTTTAAGCGCTCTGCGACGTCTTGTAATTCGCAATGCTGGTCCGCGGGGCAAGTATCGCAATCCAACGGATGTTCCGAAACATACAACTCGACCACACCCTTACGCAATTGAGTGAGCTTTTCACTCTCGGTGCGGATCTTCATGCCCTCCACGACTTCGGTGGTGCATGATGCTGGATAACCGCGGCGACCTTCAATTTCAACCAAACACACTCGACACGAGCCGAACGCTTTTAAGTTGTCTGACGCACACAATTTTGGAACGCTTACGCCCGCCAAGGCCGCAGCCCGCATGACCGTTGTGCCCTCTGGCACTTCAACGGGTTGACCGTCAATGTGGACGGTCACTAATTTTTTGCCTTGCGAGGGAGGCGTTCCCAAATCTCGATGTTGAATGGAATACATGTCGAACCTCAGTCTTATTGCGGGCGATGCCGCGGTTTGAAGTCTTCGGGAAAATACTTAAGGGCACTGGTCACTGGGAATGGCACCATGCCTCCCAATCCACACAATGACCCTTGAATCATGGTTTCACACAGCTCATCTAACAACTGTCGTTGACTATCAAATTCATGCCCATTGAGCATGGCATCAATGACGTTTGCGCCACGCGTTGAGCCCACACGACAAGGCGTGCACTTGCCACACGATTCGATTGCACAAAACTCGAAAGCGTAGCGAGCCATTTTTGCCATATCGACTGTATCGTCGAACACCACAATGCCGCCATGGCCCAGCAACGCGCCGGCAGCACTGAGCGCTTCGTAGTCAATCGCCGTATCAAAATGCGCGGGCGGAATATAGGCGCCTAACGGACCGCCCACTTGAATGGTTCGCACGTCTCGGCCAGAAGCGGTACCACCGCCGTAATCATAAATGGCTTCGCGCAGCGTCAATCCAAACGCACGTTCGACCAGACCGCCAAATTTAATGTTGCCGGCCAACTGCAATGGCACCGTTCCCATGGAGCGTCCGACGCCAAAGTTCTTATAAAAATCAGCTCCTTTTTCAAGGATCACTGGCACCGAAGCCAATGAGATAACGTTGTTGACGATCGTGGGCTTTCCAAACAACCCCTTAATCGCTGGCAACGGGGGTCGCACGCGTACTTCTCCGCGTAACCCTTCCAAACTTTGCAACATTGACGTTTCTTCGCCACACACGTAAGCGCCGGCCGCTACTCGAATCTTTAAATCAAAGCGATGACCAGAGCCACAGATGTCCTCACCGAGATAACCTGCTTTATATGCGGCTTGAATGGCTTGATTCAACGTATCAATCGCTTCTGGGTATTCAACTCGCAGGTAGACATAGCCCATGGTAGCGCCAACCGCGATGCCAGCGATCGTCATCCCTTCCACCAGCGTTAACGGGTCTCCTTCCATGAGCATGCGATCCGCAAAGGTTCCGGAGTCCCCTTCGTCCGCATTACAGGTAACGTATTTTTGGGTTGCTGTTTGATCTAATACGGTTTTCCACTTAATGCCCGTTGGAAACGCCGCGCCACCACGACCTCGCAAGCCGGAATCCGTAACGGTTTGCACAATTTGAGCCGGCGTCATTTTTAGCGCATTTTTTAAACCGGCGTAGCCGCCGTGCGCGACATAATCCTCAACGGATGTTGGGTTAACAATTCCGACGCGTTTGAAGGTCAAACGCTGTTGGGTTTTAAGGTAAGGAATCTCCTCTGGGTTGCCAACGCACAGAGCATGCGCCTTGCCCTCTAACAGCCCAGCCTCTAATAAACCTTTAACATCGGATACTTGAACCGGGCCGTAGCCGATACGTCCTTGTGGCGTGACCACTTCAACCAACGGTTCTAGCCAGAACATCCCACGGCTACCGTTTCGAACTATTTCGACGTTATCGCCAGCGAGTTTTTTTATCTCCAGCGCCACTTCCTCCGCACCTAACGATAAGGCAGTGGAATCTTTCGGAACGTATACTCGAATGCTCATGAGCCCACCTTTGCCGCCAGCAACGCATTGAAGCGTTCAGGTGTGACATTGCTGTGTAATTTGCCGTTGATGCGGATGGACGGCCCAGTCGCACAATTCCCCATGCAATAAATGGCTTCCAGCGTGACTTTGCCATCCGCGGTCGATTGATGATAATCACAATCCAATCGTTGTTTGACGTGAGCCTCTAACGCTTCCCCACCTCGAGCCTGACACGCCTCTGCGCGGCACACTTGAACGACGGTGCGGGCGGCTGGGTGATGACGAAAGTGGTGATAAAAGCTCATCGATCCATGCACTTCGGCGCGGGACAAATTCAAATGCGCAGCGATGGCTGGAATGCTCTCTTCGGGGATATATCCGATGGCATCCTGAATGGCGTGCAGCACCACGAGCAACGGCCCGGGCTCATCGCCAAAACGGTCAAGCGCGTTTTGAACTGCGCTGCGTTCATGAGGTTGAAGCATCATGATCTCACTGAAAATGAACAATATTTAGAACACATAATGCCCTGATATATCAGAGCCTTATCTTAATTTTAGCCCATTATGACAGACCGTCAACCACTCAAATGCGCCCCATTGTGTCCGTTTCCGTCGTCCTATCCAATGTGCGACAAACGAAGCAACTTGAGCAAATCGTTCAGGACATCCAACAGGTTTTGATGGCCGTCGTACCACATCAATAAATTCCCATTGGGATCAATCAAGTAAACCCGATTTGAGCCCCACACCGGGGTTTGATCGACGCTCAGCGCACTTCCAAGCGTGCCAAGCGCAGTGCTGTCCAAGACGACGCGAACCGATTCCAGTTCCGCTGGCAACGTCGTTTCGCTGTCCTGCAACAACGCGACTTGAACACGGTCTTTATCCTTCTCGGTTGCCAACCTGACCTTCTGGAGGTCGGTCAGCAACTGAAGCCCTTGCGCGTCGATGTGAGGCTGATTAACCAGCAACAACACCCAGTGGCGACTTGCCCACGGCGCAGCGCCGGCGGGTAAATTCTGTGGCAGAGACCTGGCTGGAGACACCAAATGCCCTTTTTGGGTCGTGGGCTTGAGGCGGTCCAACCCGTGCCCATAATAAAAATAAAACGCCAACAACAATGGTCCAAAAAACATCGCGGCAATGGCAATGAGTTTTAGTTTGGGATTAGTCGTGCTCATTTTGAATCTCTGAATGTTGACGAGTTTAAGCCGATGGCTTCGATCGTCGCTGACTGACGACGAACAGCGCCAATAACGCCAAAGCCAACCCCGCCCACTGAAAGGCATATGCCAAATGGCGCTCAACAGACATGCCACCCGGATGCCAATCGCGCACAAACCCTTGTGGCTCACTCGGATCCAACAAGACTACCATAGGAACCAGGGGATGATTCAGAATCGTCGTCAGTTGATTAAAGTCAGGGTATAAGACTCGACGAGGCCAACCAAATTCCGTGCTCGGCGCCATCACCACACCAGGTTTTGGCAAGTCGTCCAAGCGGCCAGTAAAACTCTGGGGAGTGTTTTTAAAGCCCTCAAATTGAATATTGGGGAGTACCTTGCGGTCGCTGCCCCCCTCGACAAACCCCCGATCAATGAGCAACCATCGGCCATCACTGAGTTCAACCGGCATCAGTACCCGATACCCCACTAGGCCGGAATGCGTCATCCCATCCAATAAAATTTGGGTGTCCGGCATCGCCACGCCACTGATGCGGACCCGCTCAAAACGATGCTTTTCGATCGAATCGGGCAAGTTGGTGAGTACAGACGTGGAATGCTCAAATTGCTCATCAAGCGCCTTTTTGTCTTGCGCCCTCGTGTATTGCCAATGACTTGCCCAAATCATAATTGCCAACAACGGCAAAACGATCAGCGTCGGAATCAACCGCGGCCGAAACTGCCGCTGCCCAGGGGATTCAGGTAGCATGTTCATATCCACAAATAACCGTTAAAATTGAGCGCATTAGCGCGATCAACGATCCAAATTAAAAGGCCTCACCATGAACTTCAGCCCAGAAATTTTTAAATACCTTGTCCTTGGCGTTCTGCTGCTGATCCTGACCAGTCTCGCAACGGCGCTCTATCATCTCACCGCAGGGAAAGGCGACTCGGGAAAAATGCTCAACGCGTTGACCTGGCGAATTTCATTATCGGTGGCCCTGTTGGCTTTATTGGCACTCGCCGGGCATTTTGGCTGGTTTACGCCGCACGATTTTGGCCGACCCGCAGCGACGCCAACTCCCAGAGCTCCAGCCGCCACTGCGGCGCCCAACACTCCCGCTGAACCAGACTCGGCAGCAACGCCACCGTCGGCTGCAAAACCATAAGTGCAGCCGAGCGGTAGTCTGAAATTAGATCCAATAGACGAAGATGTAGAGGCCCAGCCATACCACGTCAACAAAGTGCCAGTACCAAGCAACGCCTTCGAACGCAAAATGTCGATCGGGAGTGAAGTGGCCTTTTAAGGTTCGCAGCCAAATCACCAACAACATAATTGCACCCACGGTTACGTGAAAACCGTGAAAGCCGGTGAGCATAAAAAAGGTTGAGCCATAAATACCCGTTCCCAGCGTCAACCCCATCTCGGTATACGCTTCATGATATTCACGCGCTTGCAATCCCACGAACGCAAACCCCAACAGGAACGTGAGCGCCAGAAACAGTTTCAGCATCGCGCGATTTTGCGCACGCAAGGCGTGGTGGGCAATGGTTAAGGTCACGCCAGACGTTAACAACATCGTGGTGTTAATTAATGGCACGCCCAACGCTGGAATTGTGGAAAACGAATGGTCGGCACGACCGCCAATCGAGCTCGGGCCGTTGGTTGGCCAAGACCCTTCATAGCCGTTATATAAAATTGCATGAGTAACGTGTTTTGCGCCCTCGCCACTTAACCATGGCAACACTAATTGACGCACATAAAATAGGGCGCCGAAAAATGCCGCAAAGAACATGACTTCGGAAAAAATGAACCAACTCATTCCCATTCGGAAGGATCGGTCCACTTGCATGTTAAACATGCCCGCTTCGCTCTCACGGATGACCGTACCGAACCATCCGTAGAACAACGCAAACAGAAGTAAAAAGCCTGCACTTAATACGTACGGACCAATACCGCCACTCTCTAATGTCAGAACTGCGCCCGACATGAGGACGAACAGAGTTAACGAACCGAAAATCGGCCATGGGCTACCGTGCGGAACGTAGTATTTATCTGAACTTGCTGAATGCGCATTGGCCATGACCATCATCCTACTGGTTAGAAAACTTAACTACTCTTCACCGCCGCTGTTTTTGGCGGGGCATTAAAAAACGAATACGATAACGTGAGTCGATCCACGCCTAATGGCAAATCGGGATCAACGATAAAGCGAACTTTTAAATCTCGAGCTTGCCCAGCTTTAAACGCTTGTGGCGAAAAACAAAAGCATTCCGTCTTTTTAAAATATTTAGCGTCTGCTTGAGGCGCTATGCTGGGCACAGCTTGGGCGATGACGTCTTGCCCAGATAGATTCTTTGCACTGAAGTCCGCTTGATATAACTTACCGGGGTGCACTTGCATGCTCGCTTGATGGGAAATGAATTCCCACTGTCCCGCATTCGGAATATTCGTAACGAATTCTATCGTCACCACTCGATCCAGCGCCGGTCTCTCAACAACCGTCGCTTCGGCAGTTTGTGTGCCATACCACCGATTGCCGGTATCCCATACCTTACACAACACGCTGTACAACGGCACTAAAGCAAAGCCGAACGCACCGCTGCCGATCACAAATAGCACCAAACGAAAAATTAACCCACCGTGGCGCTTCACGGATGAGCTCCCGCTTGCCAGATGGTCAAACCAATAAAGCCCACAAAAACCAGAATCGCCACAACACCCAAACCCCAAGCCCAGCGCTGAATGCTCTGGGCTTGTGTGGAATCTGCGTGATGCAAGTCACTCATGATTATTCGACGTGTGGCGGGGTTTCAAACGAGTGATAAGGCGCCGGCGATGGCACAGTCCACTCTAAACCCGTGGTATCCGCGTCCCAAACGCGAGCAGTGGCTTTTTCGCCGCTGCGTACGCACTGAATGATCAGCCACACGAACAGCAATTGTGAGAATCCAAAAATGAATCCACCAATCGATGACACCATGTTCCAATCGGTGAATTGGACAGAGTAATCAGGAATTCGACGTGGCATACCTGCTAACCCCAAGAAATGTTGAGGGAAGAACAGGATGTTTACTGAAATCGTCGACAACCAAAAGTGCCAGTTCGCTAAACGCATGTTGTACATGTGGCCGGTCCATTTCGGCAACCAGTAGTACACCGCCGCCATAATTGCAAACACAGCGCCCGGCACCAACACATAGTGAAAGTGTGCCACCACAAAGTACGTATCTTGATACTGATAGTCCGCAGGCGTCAGTGCCAACATCAGTCCTGAGAACCCACCAATGGTGAACAAGAATAAGAAGGCGATCGAAAACAACATCGGTGGTTCAAATGTTAACGAACCGCGCCACATGGTTGTGGTCCAGTTAAACACTTTAACGCCTGTTGGAATCGCGATGAGCATGGTGCTCATCATAAAAAACAATTGTCCAGCCAAAGGCATACCAACCGTAAACATGTGGTGCGCCCAAACGATGAACGATAAAAACGCAATCGAAGCCGTCGCGTACACCATCGCGTCATAACCGAACAAAGGTTTGCGCGAGAATGTCGGGATGATTTCCGATACGATTCCGAACGCCGGCAGAATCAAAATGTAAACTTCGGGATGGCCGAAGAACCAGAAAATGTGCTGAAACATCACCGGATCGCCACCGCCAGCCGGGTTAAAGAAACTGGTGCCGAAATAGTGATCCGTCAATAACATTGTCACTGCGCCGGCAAGCACTGGCATAACCGCAATCAACAGGTAAGCCGTAATGAGCCATGCCCAACAAAACAGTGGCAACTTTAACAACGACATACCGGGCGCACGCATGTTCATGATCGTAACGATGACGTTAATCGCGCCCATAATGGACGAAAGGCCCATTAAGTGGATCGCAAAAACCGTCATGGGAAAACTATTGCCCGCTTGCAACGACAATGGCGGATAGAGGGTCCAGCCGCCCGCCGCCGCGCCACTGGGCGTAAAGAATGACGCCAACAACAACGTGAATGCAAACGGCATAATCCAGAAGCTGTAGTTGTTCATTCGTGGCAACGCCATGTCGGGCGCACCAATTTGCAACGGAATCATCCAGTTTGCTAAACCCACAAAGGCTGGCATCACCGCACCGAAAATCATGACCAACGCGTGGTTAGTAACTAATTGGTTGTAAAACCCTGGATCAAAGAACTGCATACCAGGCTTGAACAACTCAAGGCGAATGCCCAGCGCCATGGCGCCGCCAATCATAAACATCACCAATGCGAACACCAAATACATCGTACCGATGTCTTTGTGGTTGGTCGCGAACAACCAACGACCAATGCCATGCGGCTTGTGATCGTGGTCATGAGCATCATCGTGAGTCACTGCGTGCATGATTAACTCCGTCTAATCTAAATTAAAGCTGGGCGGTCGTAGCGACCGCAGCTTTGGGTTGGTCGGCGTTCAACGGCGCAGCGTCTTTGCTGCCTTGTTGCTTTGCTAACCAAGCGTCGAAATCTTCTTTCGATTTAACTTCAACCACAATCGGCATAAAGCCGTGGTCCCGACCACACAGTTCAGTGCATTGGCCGGTATACGTACCGATTTTTTCCGCCTTAAACCAAGCTTCGTTCACAAATCCCGGAATGGCGTCTTTTTTCAATCCAAAGTCCGGAACCCACCAAGAGTGAATGACGTCATTGCCCGTTAACAATAAACGCACCTTGGTGTTCACAGGCACCACCATGGGGTGATCCACATTCAACAAGTAGTTTTTGACCGAATTCGGATCAATCCCAGAATTCAATTGACGGGCTTCATTCGAGGCGTCGTCCAACGTCGAGTAGAACGACACGTTCTTCCCCAAGTAATCGTACTGCCACTTCCATTGATAACCCGTGACTTTAATGGTCATGTCCGATTGACGCGTATCTTCAATCATCAACACCGTACGCGCTGCAGGAATCGCCATGGCGATCAAAATCACAACGGGAATGACGGTCCAGATGATTTCAACTGTGGTGGAATGCGTGAGGGTCTTGTCAGGAATGGCGCCTTTCGATTTACGAAAGGTGGCGATCGAATAAATCATCACTCCGAACACGACCACCGCAATCGCCACACAAACGCCGAATGACAGCATGTGCAACGAGTGTACGTCGCGTGAAACAGGCGTCACGCCAATCGGCAGGTTGTAGGAGGACTCGTAATCGGCCATGGCGGGAATGGACAGCATGGTTAGCAATACACCGCCGAACAATCGGTTAAACATTAAAGCCCCTTATCAAGCAAACTCAACAGCCTTGGCAATCGTTATAAACACCAATGCTGTTATGGAACATATCCCTTACATTGCGGTGCGAAAGCGTACCAAACCTCGGCCTAAGTAGCAAACCGAGATCGTTCCTACGGACGGTCATGATCCTTGTGCAATCAGAGGCTTAGGGATTCGTGCGCGCTAGGAAAAGATTCTGGCCTTCCGGGTGGGGAACGGCAAAACCTGCTCGGTGCGCTTAACCTTTTTAACGGGCAGGCCCGTCGGTGAAAATCCCTGAGCGTAGAGCAACTCCAGCGTGAGCATCGGAATGGGCGAGGCTTCCTTAAAATTGATTAATTGTACAAATTTTGGATCTTTATGCAGCGATCGTCGCCTATCTTGCCGATAATTTCCCAATCCCAATGCTTGGAAATCTCGACGCAGCCGATCTAAAGTGCGGTATTGAAGCTCAACGCGCTCGGTGTCCACCACCGGATCCGTGAAGCCGGCCGAGACCAAAGCCATTCCAAATGATTGAATGTCAATAAAATCATACACATGTGACGGCTTCAGCGGATCATCCAAGGCCGCCTTCAGCTCTAAGAATGAACGATCGCCTAAGGTCGCCAAACTCAAATATCCCCTGGGGGCCAATACCCTCCTGCACTCCGCCAGCAGTTCGTTCCAGTGGGCGTACGGCGGAACCCCTTGCTCACTGATGAACAAATCAACGCTGGCATCCGCCACTGGGAACGATCCACTGACCCATTGAATAATTTTTACATTATTGTTTTTATGGGTTTTTTCGTCATTTTGGCTGAGACGATGAATAAAGCCTAACGACGGCTCCAACACGAGGATCTGGGCGTTCGGATAGCGAGCCCGTAGAAAATCAGTCAAGGCGCAGTCCCAAGCCCCCAATTGAAGAATGCGCTCAGGCTCAAAACCCAAGAGCTCCAATCTTTGGATCAAATTAGCGGTATTTTCGTCAAAAATTGGCTTAACTTCATCGAAATTACTCGAAGCTCGCTGACGAGCCTTAAGCCACGCTTGAGATTCAACAGCGCCTCCATGGGGAGCGTCGGTCGTGTGGCGCATAAAATTAAACTGACCTCAGGGTTGGCAAAAAGATTTCCGCCAGCATACAACGGATGCCGCCGCCGCCCACGCGCTCAATCGTCGGCACGTCACAGATAACCACCTCTGCGTAGCGCTCCAATACGGCGCGTTGATCCGACTCGAGGGCGGACCAGGCGGTCTGGGACACCGCGACCATTGGTCCCGGCGTCGCCAAAAACAAAACGTTCCCCGCAAAGGCATCGATTTGCGAGGCCGACAACTCGATGACCTCGCGCTCCTGGCGCAGCGCCTCGAGCACGCCCTCTCGCTCAGCCGCGTCAATGAGCGACGCGCCGACCAAGGCCACTCGTTCCCCCAACGCCAGCACGACGTTGGTGTGATAAACCGGCTGCCCTCGGGGATCAATCGCACTGAAAACGATCGCCTTCATGGCAAACGCTTTGGCCCACGCCGCCACCAAATCGGCGTGCGTCCGCAGGGATTTTGCAGCGAACACCCGCGAATGAACGCGATCAATGATTAAACTGCCGGTCCCCTCCAAATAGCGCTGGTGACGCTCTTCAGCGCTCCAATCGACCAACTCCCGAATCTGAAATTGATGGCCTCGAAGCAACGCCACCAGTTCATCCACACGGCGCTCGCGCCGCCGATTGGGGGTTGCCATTGGGTAAATAATCAACCGACCATCTGGCGTTGTTGAAAACCAATTATTGGGAAATAGCGCGTCCGGCGTATCCAAACGAGGATCAGATTCCCAGACAATAACCCGCGCGCCAGCCCGTTCAAGTCGCGCCACGCTGCCATCAAATTCTCGCAACGCCTGTGACAGCAAACCGCCATCCGAAGTCGATGTGGCCTTCTGGAAAGAGTTGCTTGCCGCGGTCTCAAGGTTGGAGTAAAAACACGTGGGGCGGACCATCAACACCGTACCTGCTGCCGCAGACGGCGGATTTACGACAGTGGCGCGCTCATCACTCATAGACGCTGTGCCTCACACCGAGCCGATCCCTGAACCGATCCAACCAAACTCTTTGGCTGAGTTGGTTATGATAGCGGACAATGCGATGGATGAGGTCACCATGAGTTACGATCCGAATAACATTTTAAAGCGTATTGTTTCAAAAGAATTGCCTTGTCATTTGGTATTCGAGGACGAACACACCATCGCCATAATGGACATCATGCCCGAGTCCAAGGGCCACTGTTTAATTGTGCCCAAGGTAGCCAACACCGATCTCACGACGAGCGACGAAGACACTGCCGTCAGGGCGATTAAATTAGTTCGGAAAATTGCCAGCGCGGCAATCGATGCCTTCGGCGCAGATGGCGTGGTTGTCAAACAATTCAACCGCGCCCCCGCGGGACAAACGATTTTCCATTTACACTTTCACGTCGTACCGGTTTATCAACATCAGCCACTTAAAGCCCACGAACGACATCGCGCCAACGATGCGGATTTGGCCGCTGAGGCGGTGTTGTTAAAAACGGCGCTGTCAAAATTCTTATAAATCGCTAAAATTTAAGCGATTTTGACCAAACATCCCACTAGGCCTGCACAATATACCCAACGCTGTGCGCTTCAATTCCAGCGGCGTTGCCCTCATCTGTATCCACGTGCATTTCCAATTTAAAATCCGCATCAATGCGTATGATCACGTCCGAAAAAACCAACTCACGTTCCGGATCTTTGATTAACACATCGACCGATTGATTCTGAATAACGCCAAATTGCGTGGCGTCGGCAGGGGACATATGGATATGGCGATGCGCGAGAATCACGCCGCCAGCCAAGTCCACGCAGCCCTTGGGCCCCCGCATCGTAATGCCAGGCGTATTCGCCACTTGCCCCGATAGTCGCACCGGGGCGTGAATGCCCAGAACTCGCTGATCACTCATTGACACTTCAATTTGATCATAGCTTCGCACCGGGCCCAAAATTCGAACCTTTTCTAAACTGCCATGCGGCCCAATAAGATCCACACATTCTTCGGCCGCAAATTGACCTGGCTGACTTAAGTCATGAAACTTTTTCAGCTCGTAATTTGGACCGAATAGCAAACTCAACGTTGCAGGAGTGAGGTGCACGTGGCGCGCGGATATGGCAACCGGAACGGGCAGGGGATTGAGTTGACGATCAAGGTTCATGTATTTTCTCCGGTGTCTATTTTAACCAAAATTATTTTGCTCGGTTTACATCCAACGGATTCACCGTTTTGGCAGTAATCCGATTAGAATGAACCCATGAATGATCTCACCCACTCGCTGAACGAAGCACAACTCGGCGCCGTTACCGCGCCCTCTGAACCAACCCTAGTACTCGCCGGTGCCGGCAGCGGCAAAACGCGCGTCTTGGTGCACCGAATTGCTTGGCTGATGTCACACGAAGCCGTATCCCCACTGTCGATCCTTGCGGTAACGTTCACCAACAAAGCGGCCGCAGAAATGCGCTCAAGAATCGAATCCCTCATGAAACTTTCAGCCCACACAATGTGGGTCGGAACGTTTCACGGCCTGGCTCATCGGCTGCTGCGCCTTCATTGGCAAGAGGCGTCATTGCCACAGAGCTTTCAAATACTGGATGCCGACGATCAATTACGACTCGTCAAAAAAGTTGTGCGCGCAATGGAGTTAGACGAGTCGCGCTGGGTTCCACGCGACATCATGTGGTTCATTAATGCTCAAAAAGACGAAGGGCGCCGTTCGCATCAAATTTCAGACCAAGGCGATCCGACGCGCCGAATGATGGTAAAAGTTTATTCCGAATACGAATCCACCTGCATGCGTTTGGGCGTTGTGGATTTTGCAGAGTTACTGTTGCGGACCTTTGAACTATTGCGCGACAATGAGTCACTTCTCAAGCATTATCAAAATCGTTTTCAACATATATTGGTAGACGAATTTCAAGACACCAATACCTTGCAGTACCAATGGATTCGACAGCTGGTCGGGCAAAATGGAATTCCCTTTGTCGTCGGCGACGACGACCAGTCGATTTATGGCTGGCGCGGTGCAAAAATAGAGAATATTCGACGTTTTCAACGCGATTTCTCGGGCGCACGAGTGCATCGTTTAGAGCAAAATTATCGCTCCACCGCCATTATTTTAGAGGCAGCGAATGGCCTGATTGCACACAATCGTGACCGGATGGGCAAAAACCTATGGACCGACGGCAGTCGCGGCGAAACCATCAAAGTTTACGCGGCCTTTAATGAACGCGACGAAGCCGATTTTGTCGTGCAACGGGTGCGCGAATGGACGCAAAAAGGCGGGGCGCGACAAGAGATCGCCGTGCTGTATCGCTCGAACGCACAGTCCCGCGTTTTGGAAGAAGCCTTTATCTCAGCGCGAATCCCTTATAAGGTTTATGGCGGTTTACGCTTTTTTGAGCGTGCGGAAATTAAAGACGCCTTGGCCTATATGCGGTTAATGAACCACTCTGGCGACGACTCGTCATTTGAACGAATCATTAACTTGCCAACGCGAGGCATTGGCGCGAAATCCGTTGACGTCATCCGCGAGCATGCCCGCTCGCGACAAATCTCAATGTGGGAGGCGGCAAAAGAGTCTTATTCGACTCTGGGACCGAAAAGCGGCATTGCGGTTGCTGGGTTTATTGCCTTGATTGAAAGATTAAGCGACGAGTGTAAAAACCTTGAACTTCATGAAACGGTGGATCGAATTATTTCTCAGTCTGGACTGATCGCACATTTCCAAAAAGAAAAGGGCGAGCGCGGCGAACAGCGTATTGAGAACTTGGAAGAACTGGTGTCGGCCGCGCGCGGCTTTGGATTTAATGAATCCGACGGTTTATCGGCAGTAGACGCATTTTTATCGCACGCCGCGCTTGAGGCAGGCGAGGGCCAAGCAAAAGAATGGGAAGACAGCGTGCAGATGATGACGATGCACTCGGCCAAAGGCTTGGAGTTCAAGTTGGTCTGCATCACCGGCATGGAAGATGGGCTATTCCCCCATCAACGGTCGGTTTCCGACATCGGGGGGCTTGAGGAAGAGCGCCGATTAGCCTACGTGGGCATGACGCGAGCCATGCAAAAACTGTATTTGTGCTACGCCGAGAGCAGGCGACTGCACGGGATTGACCAATCGGGTATTCCCTCGCGATTCATCAGTGAAATCCCCGCGGAACTGATCGAAGAAGTTCGCCCAAAGATCGCGCTCAATCGCCCCTATACGTCGCGCGACGGCTTTCGATCGGAACCGGTTTCCAAAAGCACGTTTGCCACGGTTCGAGACGACGACGGTGGTCATGGCATAAAACTGGGTTCACGGGTGCGGCATGGCAAATTTGGCGATGGCGTGGTCTTGCGCTTAGACGGCAACGGACCCAGCACACAGGTCGAAGTTAATTTTGAACGTCACGGCCGCAAAGTTCTGATGTTGAGCTACGCGAACCTAACCCCGATTTAGACGGATGGGCTTCGCAACCAATCCGGATCCGATCAATCCTGAAGTGTTTAACTGCAGCGGCGAGCCCGGCCGTTGTCGTTAGGGCAATCGCGGGTGGGTTGGATAAATCGCCTGCGAATCCAAGGCGTTGCTTGAAAAAACTCCGAAAAAGCGGGCATCTCTGGTAAACTTGGCGTCGGTCAACCGGGATGTTTAACCGTGAAAATCATCATTTTAGGCGCAGGTCAGGTCGGGCGCTCAGCGGCCTTTGCATTATCCAGAGAAGAAACCAACGAAGTCACTGTGGTCGATCGAAGTGACGCCTTGTTGCGAGACCTCCAGGATCGCATCGATGTTCGAACCGTGTGCGGCAATGCCGCAAGCCCCGCAGTGTTAAAAGCGGCTGGTTGCGAGCAAGCACAACTTCTGATCGCGCTCACCAACAGCGATGAAGTCAACATGACCGCCTGTCACGTGGCTTGGACGTTGTATAAAACCCCGAGCAAGCTGGCGCGCATCCGCAACCCAGCCTACACCGCGCATTCCGAACTGTTTTCGGATATTTCGGGTTTTGCGGTAGACGCCTGGATCAGTCCGGAACAAAAAGTGACGGAGTACATCGAACAGCTCATTGAATACCCTGGCGCGCTCCAAGTTCTTGATTTTGCTGACGGTCGTGCCCGCTTAGTGGGCGTACGAGCGGTTGAAGGCGGTTTACTGGTCGGCCAGCCATTATCCATTTTGCCGAGTCACTTGAAGGGTCGAGATACCCGGGTGGCGGCGATTTATCGCAAAGGTCGCAGCGTCAAACCGGAAGGCGACACCATCATAGAACCGGGTGATGAAGTGTTTTTCTTGTCGGCTCGCGATGACATTCGCATGGTTATGAGCGAACTGAGAAAACTCGAGGCGCCGATTCAGAAAATCATGATTGCGGGCGCTGGACACATTGGTTTGCGGCTCGCCCAATCGTTGGACGGTCAAAAGCAAGTTAAGTTGATCGAACGAAATCGAGAGGCGGTGCGTGAAGCCGCTGAAGTGTTATCAAACGCTCTGGTTCTCGAAGGCGACGCGGCTGACGAAGAACTGCTGGTCGAGGAGAACGTCGAAGAAGTGGATGCCTTCATTGCCGTCACAAATAATGAAGAAACCAACATTTTGGCGGCGATGCAAGCCAAGCGTTTAGGCTGTCGTAAAGTCATGGCGCTCATTAACAAGCCCTCCTACGTGGAACTGATGGAGAGCGATGGCATTGACATTGCGATCTCGCCGCAGATGGTCACGATCGGCTCAATTTTGGCCTACGTCAGAGCGGGCGACGTGACGAAAGTACACAGCTTGCGTCGCGGCGCTGCTGAAGCCTTAGAGGCCGTGGTGCGCGGGGATTCGCAAAGCTCGCAAGTGGTGGGGCGCCAAATGGATCACATCAAATTACCCGAAGGGACCACCATTGCGGCCATTGTACGAGCCGACCAAGTGATGATGGCCCACCATGACATCGTCATCGAAGAGGGTGATCACGTGATTATGTTCCTAACGGATCGACGACACGTCCCCGAGGTTGAGAAGCTGTTCCAAGCGGGCGTAACCTTTATTTAAGCGCTGAGTATTGCCATGCAATTTCGTTCTATAGTCAGAATCATCGGCCTGGTATTAATGTTGTTCAGCTTGGTGGTCATCCCGCCTGTACTGCTGAACTACATTTTCAATGAGCAGGTTTCGGTGCCTTTTGTGGAAACGTTCTTCGCTCTGATGGGGTCGGGCTTGGTTCTGTTTGCACTGAACAAAAACGCGTCAAAAGAACTACGCCGACGCGATGCGTTTTTAATCATCGGCGCGTTTTGGTTGGTGCTTAGTGTCGCCGGGTCGTTGCCTTTTTGGCTTGGAGCTGTTCATAACTTAGACCCACTGGATGGAATGTTTGAGGCGGTTGCAGGATTAAGCACCACCCACGCCAATGTTTTAACCGCTTTAGATTATCTGCCCAAATCAGTGTTGTTTTATCGTCAAGAACTCCAATGGTTGGGCGGCCTTGGCGTCATCATTTTGGCGGTGGCGTTGTATCCCGTTTTGGGCGTAGGCGGTATGCAGCTGTATAAAAGCGATACCCCGGGCCCCATGAAAGACGAGCGGTTAAATCCTCGGATCATGCAAACGGCACGAGAAATGTCGATTATTTATTTGGGCATTACGATTATTTGCGCCGCCGCTTACGCGTTCGTTGGCATGACGCCGTTTGATTCGATTGCTCATGCGCTCAGCACGGTTTCCACCGGTGGTTTTTCAACCCATGATGCTGGGTTGGGCTACTACCACTCGGTCTTAGTTGAAGACGTTGCGATGTTTTTTATGTTTGTCGGCGGCATCAACTTCGCGTTGCACTTCGTTGCTTGGCGCAATAAGGATATTTGGTCCTATTTTTCTGACCCTCAATTTCGCGTGTACTTCTGGGGCATGTTGAGTTTTGGGGTATTGGCGAGCGCTTATTTGTTTTGGTCTAATACCTATTCCAATCCGAGCGAAGCGTTCCATCAAGGATTCTTTGCGATTATTTCAATGCAATCCACCGCCGGCTTTACCGTCGCGCCCATTAGCGCCTGGCCAGGCGCATTGCCGACATTACTGATCCTAATCGGCTTCGTGGGAGGGTGCGCTGGCTCCACCTCGGGCGGCATGAAAGTCATTCGGTGGCAACTGGTGCTCAAACAAGCGGGCCGAGAAATTCGTCGTCTGGTTCATCCCAATGCCATTATTTTTGTGAAATTCGCCGACCAACGTGTCCCGGGCCGTGTTTTATCAGCGATCACCGGCTTTTTTGCTATTTACTTGGCTCTGTTTGCGATATTAATGCTGAGCATGTTAGCCGTTGGCGTTGATCAAGTGACCGCTTGGAGCTCGGTGGCGGCTTGTTTAAATAATGCTGGCCCGGGCTTAGGCTTAAGCGCCCAGAACTTTGCGCACTTGCCGGATCTGGCAAAAGGCTTATGCATCATCGCCATGTTGATCGGCCGATTGGAAGTATTCACTTTTATCGTCTTGCTCACCCCAACGTATTGGCGTGGCTAACGAGTGAGTATTGGAACACGGTGAACCGAGTTCACCGTGACGTTTACTCCACCTTGACGGCAATCCCTTTAATTTTTTGAGCCCACAATTTTGGCCCGGTCTCGTGCATCGACTCGCCGTTACAGTCCACGGCCACCGTGACGGGCATGTCTTTTACATCAAACTCATAGATCGCTTCCATGCCCAAGTCAGCAAATGCAACCACACGAGAGTGCTTAATCGCTTTCGAAACCAAATAGGCAGCGCCACCCACCGCCATCAGATACGCGGATCCGTACTTTTTAATAGCCGCAATGGCTTCGGGTCCCCGCTCCGCCTTGCCCACCATCGCCAATAAGCCTTCCGTACCCAACATCAGCTCGCTGAATCGATCCATGCGGGTGGCGGTGGTTGGACCGGCTGGACCAACGACTTCCGCTCCGACCGGATCTACCGGACCTACGTAATAAATAACTCTATTGTTAAAGTCTAAACCTTCAGGGAGAGGCTCGCCTTTTTTAACCAAATCAGCAATGCGCTTGTGCGCAGCATCGCGCCCTGTGAGCAACTTTCCATTCAGTAATAAGCGTTCACCCGGCTTCCAACTTTGAACCTCGGCGCGCGTCAATGCATTTAAATTAACAACTCGGGCACTGGCATCTGCCGACCAGGTTACTTTAGGCCAGGAATTCAAATCCGGCGGCAGCAGTTCCGCAGGACCGGTGCCGTCCAAATGAAAATGCGCGTGACGCGTAGCGGCGCAGTTGGGAATCACCGCAACCGGCAACGACGCCGCGTGCGTGGGATAGTCTTTGATCTTGACGTCCAATACGGTGGTAAGCCCACCTAAACCTTGCGCGCCGATTCCCAACGCATTCACGCGCTCAAAAATCTCCAACCTCAATTTTTCTAACTCTGTTTTCGGCCCGCGCGCTTTCAGCTCATGGATATCAATGGGCTCCATCAAGCATTCTTTGGCCATCAGCAACGGCTTTTCGGCGCTGCCGCCGATTCCGATGCCCAACACGCCAGGTGGGCACCAACCGGCCCCCATTTCTGGCACGCGCTCCACAATCCAATCGGCGACTGAATCGGAGGGATTTAACATCTCCATCATGGCTTTGTTTTCGCTGCCGCCACCCTTTGCGGAGACAATGAATTCAATTTCATTGCCCGGCACCAATTCAACGTGGACGACGGCAGGGGTGTTGTCTTTGGTGTTTTTTCGACTAAACGCCGGGTCTGCGACAATCGAGGCGCGAAGAGGATTGGTTTGCGCCAGATAACCTTGGCGCACACCGTCGTTGATTAAATCGGTGAGGCTGCGCTGGCTCTCTATGCGTACCCCCATGCCCACCTTTACGAACACCACCACAATGCCGGTGTCCTGGCATAAGGGTCGATGACCTTCGGCGCACATTCGTGAATTGGTCAGAATTTGCGCCAATGCGTCTTTGGCCGCAGGGCTTTGCTCTTTCGAATAGGCCTCACCCATGGCTTGAATAAAATCTGGGCTGTGATAATACGATATGTACTGCAGAGAATCCGCAACGCTTTGAATAATATCAATTTCTTTGATTACGACGCTCATAGGTCACCTCGTTGGATTGTGGCAATTATACCCCCATCAGACGTCCTGCCGATTCCCCGCATGGTCGATACCAAGACCCTTAATCAATGGGCGAACCCTTGTTTGCGATCGCTCTGGCCAACGGTTCACAACTCACGGCGCAGCGCGGCGCGGCGCGGCGCGAATAGCATGTCCATAAATGACGGGAAACGTCTCGACGGGTTGCCCGCATTGGCGGAGGCTCCAACCGCAGCGGTTATTTGCTTAATAAAAGCTCGGCATGGATGCCTTCGACACCACTGTCGGAATCGCCATTGGCAAATAAACAACAGATCAAATTAATTGAAACACGTTCTTAACACGTTGTTAATATTGAACTGTAACAATATTGGAATGCGTCATTTTCCAAATACTCAGCGTAAACGCTCCCGCATCGAACTCATCCCAATGATCGATGTGATGATGTTTTTGTTGGTTTTTTTTGTTCTGATTAGCATTAATGTCATTCCGGCGTTAGGGCTCAAGACCAAAATTCCGCTGTCCAGTACTGCTCAGGTTGAAATTCCGCCGACTCGAATGGTGGTTACTCTCGCATCCTCTGGGCAAATGGAACTGGATGGCGTGGCGCAGGGTTCTCTGGAGCAGCTCACGCGATCTCTAGTCCAAGCTCAAAAGACTCACGAGCGCTTAGTGGTGATTGTTAATGGTGAAAACGACGTGCCCTTACAACGGCTCGTCGACGTGATGGACGCCCTAAAAACGGCCCATATCGATACCATGACCATCGCGGCGAAGAAGCGATGATATGCCCACGTTATCCGATCACGTCTATCGCTTCCGCCATGTATCGGCATTGGCATTTGTGGTGCTCTTCACCATGATCGTGAGCACCGTCCATCTCCCCAAACGCTCAACCGTCACGGATGTTAACGCCATAACGGCGAGCTTAGATCAGCCTATTCCACCAGATCCACCTAAGCCGCAGCCCGTCGTCTCAAGAGAAGTCGCTACGCCTAACGCGACAAAGTCATCTGAGCCCATTGCGCCATCTCCTTTTGCTACGGAAAAAAATACGGCAGAGCCGCCGGTGCCAGCGCCACCTAAAGTTGAACCCCCCGCGCCTGCGGCGCCCGTTGTTCCCGCGCAAGTTCACAATTTGGACGCGGAGTATGCGGCTATGATCATCAGCAAAATAGAAGCCGCAAAGCACTACCCCTCATCGCGTGAGGCGAAAATTTCACGCCCCAAAGGCATCGTGCGTTTAAGTCTTGAATTGGAACGCACCGGTCGCGTAATCGACGTTCAAATCCTTGAGAGCTCTCACGCCAATATTTTGGATAACGAGGCACTCAAAACCGTTCGGTTGATTGGTTTTCCAGCCTTCCCTGAGAACGCCTTCACTAATCAGCGTTCCCATCGATTTGATTTCAATCTTGATTACGACCCTAACAGCAATTCCCATTAACTTTTCACTTCACAGTAAGGAGCATCATGAACATCAAGGTAACCACCTCGCTCGCTGCGGCAGGCATTCTGCTTCACTTTGCGGCATTGGCGGCCCCACAATCCACCGATATCGGCACCGTTAAAATTGCGGGCGATGGCGATGACCTGGGCAATGGCCTCTATCAGGACGACGACGGCACGAAGGAACGCAGCTCGGTGAGCAAAAGCGTCATTGAACGCGCTCGTCCGACCTCCAATCCCTATCAGTTATTGGAATTAGAGCCCGGCGTGAACACCTCCAGCTATGACGCGACGGGGCTATTTGGTGGCAACTTGAGAATTCGTGGCTTTAACAGCGACGAAATGGGTTTCACGGTTAATGGCGCCCCGGTGAACGATTCCGGCAACTTTGCGGTGTACCCACAGGAGTACACGGACGTCGAAAACTTATGCCAAATCTTTGCAACGCAGGGTTCGGTCGATACGGATGCTCCGCACGTGGGCGCCTCTGGCGGAAACGTCGGAATCGTGTCGTGCGCGCCCAGCGATACGGCAGGTGGTGCTTTTAATCTTTCGACGGGCATGCTTTCATTCAAGCGCGAATACGTCAAATTTGAAAGCGGCTTAACCGATGGTCCGCACCCGATGAAAATGTACATTTCCGGCTCTAATGCCACCGTGGACAAGTTTAAAGGCCCAGGTGGCGCGAGTAAGCAACACGTTGACGTTGGGTATGAACTGCATCTCTCGGACGACACCAAATTTACATCCAATCTCTTGTTTAACCGCCAACTGAACAACAACTACCTGACGCTGACGTTGGCTCAATACACACAAAACCCCAACGCGGACTACACCACCGTCATCCCACAACACACCGGGACCAACGACAAGGTTTTAACCAGCTTTTCAACCAGCGGCATCACCAATCCCGCCTACTACCAGTATTCCATTAACCCGTTCATCAATGTTCTCTACACAGGTCGTTTGGAGTCTCGCTTAAACAGCCACATCACACTCTCCGCAGAGCCGTATTACTGGTATGGGTACGGAACGGGCGGCACTGAGCAAAGCACTCTGACCGAATCCGCTTCGACCAGTACGAAATTTGGTCTCGGAATCGCCAGCATCGATGGCGGAGTCAGCAACAACGTCGGTGTTTATACGGGCAGCGTCACCGAAACTCATCGTCCTGGAATTACGTTTAAAGCGTTAATTGATGAGGGCGTTAACCACATTGAGACCGGCTATTGGATTGAGCGCGCACATCACCGCCAAACCAAGCCCGCGACGACCGTCGCCAATGATGGCACCATCTCAGACTTGTGGCTTCAAGGTGATTTACTGTCATACAACAATGGTCAAACCTATGAAGGCCGAAATTATCTCACCGTATCCACCGGCACCTCGGCTTTTGTGACCGATAAGATTTCGCTAATGAATGAGCGCTTAACGTTCACTCCGGGCGTGCGTTACACTCAATTGAAGAGAGATTTTTTCAACACTGCGTCATCGGGTAGTGGGTTAGGCGCCAACTACACGACCAGCGCGACCTATGGTGATTTTCTGCCAAGCGTGGGCGTTAATTTCAAATTCACGGACCATTGGCAAATGTACGCTGACGTCACCAAAAATATGCGCGCCCCTGCTAACTATGAATTAGCAAGCTGGGTTTCGTCGGTGACGTATGTTCAAGGGGCGGTGAGCACATTTACCCTCACGCCGTTTGTCGTGAACCCAGAAACTTCCGTCACCTCTGAAGTCGGGTTTCGTTTTAACGGCGAGCTTCTGCACGGCTCTGTAACCGCCTATAACGTTGACTTTAAAAATCGCATTGCCGCCTCGTACGATCCGGTGACCGCCACGTACACCGACTACAACGTCGGCAATTCACAAGACCATGGCGTTGAGTTCCAAATTGGCACGACCCCGATTAAGGGGTGGAGTGGGTTTGTTTCGTTCACTTCGGACAACAATAAGATTAAGAGCGATTTCAATTCAACCTACTCCAGTGGGCCTCTGGCCAACCAACAAGTCACCGTCCCGACCAATGGCAAAACGTTTCCAGATTCACCGAGTACGATGGCAGCAGCGCAGATTCAATTTACCCAAGGCGGCTTTATTGCGGCGCTTTCGGCTAAATATACTGCTGCGCGCTACACGACGCTCATGAATGATGAACAACTGCCTTCCTACACGAACCTTAACTTTGACGCCGGCTATCGCTTCAGTAATTGGGGGTCGTTACGCGAACCAACGTTGCGGCTAAACGTTACCAATTTAACGGACGCCAAGTATTTGTTGGCTAACTCCGGAAGCGGTACCAGCCTTTCACTGTCGAGCAGTTCCACCTATTCGACGGTCAACGGTTACGGAGTGCCGTCGTATTACGTTGGTGCGCCTCGGTTTGTGAGCGTCAGCTTTAGCGGGAAGTTTTAAATCATGATTGAGCAACTGCATCAGGCCACGTTCATTATTCTGTTTTTGGTAGCGTTTATCGCGGCCGTGATTGTGGTTGAACGTCTGATTTTTACCATCGTTAATTTGCGCGCTGCCATTCAAGCCGTGAAGCAATTATCCACCTCAGGGGCAGCGCACGCTGCCCCTGAGGGCGATAATCTCATCTTGGAAACCGTTCGGCAATTGAACGCCGATCGTCAATCGGTTTCGCTGTCGGATTGGCAAAACCGTGCCGACTCGGCCTTTTTACACGTCCGGGATGAGCTGTCACGACGGTTGTGGATTTTGGATACCACGGTGACCGCGGCTCCATTACTGGGGTTGTTGGGAACCATTCTGGGAATCGTGGATACGTTTATGGCACTGGCCCAATCGGGCATGAGCGATCCACAAGCCGTAAGCTCGGGGATTGGCACCGCGCTCTACGCCACGGCATTGGGAATCAGTGTCGCCCTGGTGGGATTGGTGTTTTTCAACTTTTTAACCGACACCATTGAGCGCATCAGCGAACATCTGAAACGAATCATCTTGCTGATGTCCTAAGGCCGTAGTGAACCCAAGAGGCTCTGCCGCGAGGCGCCTCCGTTGCGGCGGTCGTTGAGCGCCTAGACCTTGTGACCGCAACCCCATCGGGACGGACCGGCCTCCCGTCGTTTCCTGGCCACCGCTCTTTGCCACCGGTCTTTTTCATCGGCCTCCGCACACACCTGCCCCCAATCCGACACTCGACTGAGGGTGGGGACTCTGTGGTTGATGAGTTGCCCCATCTTCTTGGTTTTCTCCTATGATTACTGTCAGTGCCAGCCTTTGAGCAGAACGATTCACGGATTGACGCATCGCTACATCACAAGAATTCCATTCAATTCTTAAACAGTTTGAGAAATAAAATGCATAAA